>JACKZZ010003105.1_pt1 | contig 70839 bp, 114 predicted proteins | sample 8027871 | NCBI WGS metagenome assembly JACKZZ01 (sample SAMN15724774, study PRJNA655200) | protist metagenome | isolation source: fluorescence activated cell sorting (FACS) single amplified genomes of... | place: USA: West Boothbay Harbor, Gulf of Maine | collected 2000-07-19
TAATAAAGTTCCTTCACCTTTTTTCTTACCTTTTAATTTAAATTTAGAAATGGAAGGATTATCAGGAATAAAATTATTTGAAAAATTCCAAATAACTGATGATATTTTACCTCCATCTTATGAAAAAGATAGCGTTGACATTATAGTTAAAGCCATTAACCATAACATTGATGTTCAAAAATGGTCAACTACAATTGATACTCAATCTGTACCTAGATTTGAATTAGTTGAGATACTAGAACCAAAACCAGAAACAACCCAATCATCAGATAAACAAAAACAATTAGCTGCTGCAGCTGAAGAACCACCACCAACAGATCCTAATGAAGATAAAATTGTAAGATTAAGATTAACTAGATTAGTTGATAATGGTTATCAAACTTTAGGTATAATGGAAGTATTAGATGAAAATGGTAATATTTTATATGCCTTACCAACATGCGAATTACCATGGAATGATAATATTAATGGTAAAAGTTGTATACCTACAGGAACTTATACTATAGCTTCAAGACGTACTGATAAAAGAGGAGATCATTTTATTGTAGCTAATGATAATAACAAAGATAGAGATTTCATTTTATCAAATGCAGGATATGTTGATGGTACAAATAAGACAGATAGAACATGGATTCTATTACATGCTCAACAAGCAGCAATAGGAAATAGTGGCCCTTTATTATTAGGTTGTATAGCCCCAGGATTTAAATTTAATACTTATCAAAAAGATCAATTTGGTAATCCTAGAGGAACAGGACCTGATTTAGGTTATGTTGATAATCAAGGAAGATATATTTCTCCATCAAAACAAGAATCTCAACAAGCAATAAATAAATTAGTAGGAACATTATTTAATGTGGGTAAAAATCCAATGTTTAAAATGGAAATCAAAGCATTAGGGGGTGTTAACAAACCTACAGAAAGTAATTTTTATTCATTTGGTATAGATGTTGAAATTAAAAAAATTGAACAAAAAACAGGAGAAAAATATACATACATAGATGGAGGAGGTACAAACGCCCCAATAGTAAACAATAATATTTTTGTTCCAACACTTTAATTATGACTTATTTTCCTAAATCCCAAATAAAAGAAAATCAATTTACCCCTGGGGCTGAATGGTATTATGTTAAAAATAATTCTTCTTACACAGGATTTTATTATGTATTATCTAATGGTAAAGCTTACACAGGTAAAAACCCAAACAATCCCCCAAATGAAGAAATTACTAAAAATACAGAAATTTTTCCATCACAGACAAAAAATGGAATAGTTGATGACAGTACAAATGGGGTAACATATGCAGACAACTGGGATGGGTTTACTTATGGTGATCAAATACAAAATACCCAAGATGTAGAAATATACGGGATATTAACTGACACTGATTATAATTTAGTTAGAGCAAAACCACAATATTCTCCAACATTCCCAACTCCTGAAGACTATGAAAAAGGGATGTTTGTAAGATATTTTGTATGTAAGATAAACCAATTGGAGTATTTAGAAATTAATAAAGAAACATACGATAATATTTTTACCCAAAATAAAATATGGATGTGGGAAAATTACGTACCTTTTACTTTAAATTGGTATATAAATGGAGATATTGATAGAGTATTTAATAATAATAAAGGATCTATTTTTATAAAAGAAAGAGAAATAAATAAAAAAGGATTAGAAGATTATTTAGGAAAACAATATCTAGAATATTTTAAATATAAGAAAGCAAGTAATTTAAATACAACTGGGGGAGAATTAATTACTCCTACGGGTCAAGATTACATAGGCTTTTATCATATCCATGAATTTCAAGGACCTATGGAGGGTTCTTCTCACACATCAACAGCTCATAGAAAACTATTCTATAGAAGATTCTACAGGGGTAAAATAGTTGATTCTTTAAATCAAGAGGGAGTAATTGAAACGGGAGAAACACAAGCAGTAGAATTTACAACAAACATTTCAACAGATCCTAATTATATACCTCCATCACCTAGTGGAGGATCTTCAAGTGGAGGTGGATATTAGATAAATCCTTCATATATTAAAATAAAAAGTTATGTTTTGGTTAGTTGAAAGTAAAGTTCAATTTGAACAATTTTCAAATGCTAATTGGGAAAAAGTTTTTATAGAAGTAATTCCAAATAGTTATTTAATACATCCTGCACAAAATAGTATTTGTGCTTTGTATATTAGACCGTTAGTATCAACTAAAGGATTTATTGTCCCACTATCACATAGTGAAACTTTAAATATAAATATGACGGAGATAAACACGATGTTACATAAATTTAGTAGCATATATGTGCGTGATAAGAAGGAATTTTTACATTATTTACCATTAAAAGGCCTCTTTGACATAAACCAACAAAACCCTCCGTATATACCAGAACTACTACAAACACATCACATTTTTAATGGGAGATATCCCAATAAAAAAGATGTAAATAGAATTATACCTATAGTTAAACACTATGAGTATTGTGAAGAAATATATAATAACCTTAAAGACAAAATAAATGGAAAAATCAATGAATTCTACAATGACAAATCTTCAGTGGTTTTCAACGCCATTGAAAGAAGTGGTATACGAGTTGATAAATCAAAATTCGAATCGCACTTTCATGCTATCGATGGAGACTACGTCTACACGCAGTACAACTTTAAAACCCTTACAGGAAGACCAAGCAACAAATTTAAAGGAGTAAATTATGCCGCACTTAACAAAGAAAATAATAGTAGAGAAAGTTTTATACCCCGCAATGATATATTCGTTGAGTTTGACATTGGTGCTTATCACCCTACTTTGTTGGCTAAGTTGGTCGATTTTGATTTTGGTGATGAGGACATTCATTCTGCCTTTGCGAAAATGTATGGAGTGGAGTATAAAAAAGCAAAAGAATTAACATTTAAGCAACTGTATGGGGGAGTATTTGACCAATATAAGGATTTAGAGTTTTTCCAAAAAGTACAAGTATATACTGATAATTTATGGCAAGAATTTAAGGAAAAGGGCTGGATTGAATGTCCTATTTCAAAACATAGATTTGAGAAAAATAAGCTTAGTGAAATGAAACCACAAAAGTTATTAAATTATTTACTACAAAATTTGGAGACGGCAATGAATGTTCATATATTATGGGAAATAATAAGGTTATTAAGAAATAAAAAAACAAAGATAGTTTTATATACTTATGATTCGTTTTTATTTGATGTAGATAAAGAAGAAGAAGATGTGTTGGGTGAGATAAAGGAACTATTTAATAAATATAAATTACAAATAAAAACATGCTATGGAAGCAACTACAATTTTAAATAAAACTCCTAATATGTATACTATGGACGATTTTTCGGACATTACTAATCAAAACTTAGGAGACTTGAATAATAAGTTATTTTGCACATTCACAACCTTAGAGGATTTAGATTTACTTCTAAAGTCTATTACAGACAAATACAATATAATGTATAATAAAATATTTGTTTTGTATGTAAAGGAAAATGATGAATATGTTTGTACATATAACATAGATCAAGGTAATATCTCTGACTTACCAGAAAATACAATTTTAGTTCATAGGAAAAAAGAAACAAACACATTGTATACTATCAATGCTTTAAATGAACTTATTAAAAAATTAAACGGAGGAGTAGTAGACACTAAGTTTCCTATAACTTGGGAACACTACAAAAACTCCGTATTATTAACTCAACATGATGAGTTAAAACAATTAAAAACAAAAATACATAAGATAATTGAACTATAGTTTGGTTACCTTAAGTATTTGTTGTATATTACTCACAGTTATAAAATAAATTAAAAGTTATTATTATGGATTTAAATCAAATCAAATCGAAGTTAGAGTCACTTCAATCACAAACAAACTCAAATAAAGGAACAGGAAAAACATTGTTCTGGAAACCTTCTATAGGTAAACAGCAAATTAGAATTGTTCCTAATAAATACAATAAATCATTCCCATTTACTGAAATGCAATTTTATTATGGAATTGGTAGTAGAGTAATGCCCTCACCATTAAATTGGGGAGAAAAAGACCCAATTCAAGAATTCACAAAACAATTACGTGCTAGTGGAGATAAAGAAAATTGGTATTTAGCTAAAAAATTAGATGCTAAAACTCGTATTTTTGCTCCTGTAATTGTAAGAGGTGAGGAAGAAGATGGTGTTAAACTATGGCAATTTGGTAAAGAAGTTTACCAAGCATTTCTAAATTTAGCAGCTGATGATGAAATTGGAGATTATACTGATGTATCAGGAGGTAGAGATATAAAGTTAACTACAGTAGGACCTGAAGTAACAGGAACTCCTTATAATAAAACAACAATATCCCCATCAATGAAGCAATCACCTATTAGTAATAATACTAACATAGTTGAAAGAGCTTTAGATACACAACCAAACCCAATGGAAGTATTTAAAAGACTTACTTTTGATGAAGTTAAAGCTAATTTAGAAACATTTTTAAAACCTGAAGGTGGAGAAGAAGGAGAAATTTCATCTGAACCTGCTGTTGCCTTTGATAGTGAAAGTAAAAATAATTACTCACTTGAAGGTAAAGATACAACTTCAAAATCAGATAAGTTTGATGCTTTATTTGATGATAAAAAGTCTTCAACTGATGATGATTTACCATTTTAAAATATGGCTAGAAAAAAATCACTTACAGAAGCTGCCTCTAAGGAACTTAGATCAAAATTTGATCTAGGTGCCTTTAAGGATAAAAAAGGTTTAAGACAAAATGTCAAGTTTAAAGACCAGGAATGGATCCCTTTATCTTCAGCATTTCAAGATGTTACTTCAATCCCTGGTATTCCTATGGGACATATTGTACTTCTTAGAGGTCATTCAGACACAGGTAAAACTACTGCATTATTAGAAGCAGCAGTATCAGCACAAAAAAGAAATATTCTACCTGTTTTTATTATTACAGAAATGAAATGGTCTTGGGATCATGCTAAAATGATGGGAATGGATGTTAAGGAAGTAGTTGATAAAACTACAGGTGAAATTACTAACTATGAAGGTAATTTTATTTATGTAGATAGAGAAACTATTAATTCTATTGAAGATGTAGCAGGGTTTATTTTAGATCTAATGGATGAACAGAAAAAAGGTAATTTACCTTATGATTTACTTTTCTTATGGGATTCTATAGGATCTGTACCTTGTGAAATGTCTATTAAATCAAATAAGAATAATAATGAATGGAATGCAGGAGCTATGTCAACTCAATTTGGTAATAGCGTAAATCAACGTATTACATTGTCACGTAAGGAATCATCTCCACATACTAATACACTTGTATGTATTAATAAAGTTTGGACGTTAAAAGCGGAATCCCCAATGGGTCAACCTAAATTAATGAATAAAGGAGGATACGCAATGTGGTTTGATTCTACATTTGTAGTTACTTTTGGTAACGTAATGTCTGCTGGTACCTCTAAAATTAAAGCTATTAAAGATGGTAAACAAGTTGAATTTGCTAAAAGAGTAAATATTCAAATTGATAAAAATCATATTAATGGTGTTACTACAAGAGGTAAAATTGTTATGACTCCTCACGGATTTATTAATGATAATGACAGAGAATTAAAAGGTTATAAAGATGCAAGAAAAGATGATTGGGCTGCTATTTTAGGTGGCGGTGATTTCAGAGTAGTTGAAGAAGATCAAGCCTACACTGATATAACATCTTTTGGAGAAGAACCACAATAAATTTTGATACCCGGAATATCTTTCGTATATTCCGGGAATAAAATCACACCATATGAAACAAAAAGAATTATTTAGACTTCTGGATAATATCCAGGAGCAAGGCCCAGAGACTGAAGTTCATGAAAGAGTTCTCTTTATAGATGGTTTAAATCTATTTTTTAGAAATTTTGCAGTATTAAATATGGTAAATCCCTTGGGTATTCATATTGGTGGTTTAGGTGGATTTTTCCGTTCTTTAGGAGCTATGATTCGACAAATAAATCCAACTCAAGTTTATGTAGTATTTGATGGTGCTGGTTCTGCTAATAACAGAAAAAATATAATGCCTGAGTATAAATCAGGTAGAGATCTTCAACGTATTACTAATTGGGATGCATTTGATGACAAGGATGATGAGGATGATGCTAAAGTAGATCAAATGGTTAGGATTATTCAATATCTAAAAACACTACCTGTTAAAACTGTAAGTATTGATAAAGTAGAAGCTGATGATATTATAGCATATTTGAGCAAAACTATACCCCAACATCCAAAAGATAAAGCGTTTATAGTATCTTCAGATAAAGATTTTCTACAATTAGTTAGTGATAATGTTGTTGTATACCGTCCTATGGAAAAAGAGTATTATACTCCTCAAACTGTAATGGATAAGTACAAAATATCTCCTCATAATTTTATATTACATAAAACATTATTAGGTGATAATTCTGATAAAATTAAAGGTGTTAAGGGATTAGGTGAAAAAGGATTATTAAAAAAGTTTCCGGAGTTAGTAGAAAAAGATATGAATTGGGGTGACATATTGGATATATGTGAAAATAAAATATCAGATCATGTAGTATATGCTCGAATAATTCATGGTCAAGATGATTTAGAAAAAAATTATAAAATAATGGATTTAAGTAATCCTATGCTTAGTAAAGAAGATAAAGAATGGTTAGATGAGATAGTAGAATCAAATGATCTTTCGTATTATCCCGATCAATTCGTAGCAATGTATAATGAAGACCAAATAGGTGGTTTAATTAGAAATGTTGAGTTTTGGGTTAAAGATTGTTTTCAAAATTTAGTTATAAAAAAATAGTTATATGACATTAACAAATTTAAATTCATATGGAACTAGCTTCCAGATTAAGGTAATTTCTTCTTTACTTACACATAAAGAATTTTTAGTAAACATTAATGATATGTTGGTTGAAGATTATTTTGATAATCAAGCCCATAAATGGATTATTAAAGAAATATTAAAGTATTATGATAAATATCATACTACACCTTCAATGGAAATATTAGCTGTAGAACTACAAAAATGTGGTAATGAAGTTTTACAAATCTCTATAAAAGAACAACTCAAAGAAGCATATAATACTTCTAATGATGATTTAGAATATGTACAAGAAGAATTCTCATCATTTTGTAAAAACCAACAGTTAAAAGGAGCTTTATTACAAAGTGTTGATTTATTAAAAGGTGGAGATTATGAATCTATTAGGTCATTAATTAATAATGCTATTAAAGCTGGACAAGATAAAAATATAGGACATGAATATGCTAAAGATATTGAATCAAGATATAGAGAAGATAGTAGAACAACAATTAAAACTCCTTGGGATAAAATCAATGAATTACTTCAGGGAGGTCTCGGAAATGGAGATTTTGGTCTTATATTTGGTAATCCAGGAGGTGGTAAATCTTGGTCATTAGTAGCTTTAGGGGGTCATGCTACTAAATTGGGGTATAATGTAATACATTATACTTTAGAATTGGGAGAACAATATGTAGGAAGAAGATATGATGCTTATTTTTCTAAAATTGGTGTTGATAAGATCCAAAAACATAAGGATAAAATTGAAACCCTAATGAGTGATATAAAAGGAAATTTAATAATTAAAGAATTTCCAACAGGAAAAGCAACAATGTCTACTATAGAGGCACATATTCAAAAAGTAAAGGATATGGGGATTGAACCTGATTTAATTATAATTGACTATGTTGATCTTCTTTCATCAAAAAGAAAAACTGTTGATCGTAAAGGAGAAATTGATGATATTTATACTAGTACAAAGGGTCTAGCTCGTGAATTAGATATACCAGTTTGGAGTGTATCTCAGGTCAATAGGGCGGGTGCTAAAGACAATATTGTAGAGGGAGATAAAGCAGCTGGTTCATATGATAAAATTATGATAACAGATGTTTGTATTTCTCTTTCTAGACAACGTAAAGATAAAGTAGAAGGAACTGGAAGATTCCATATTATGAAAAACAGATATGGGATGGATGGTTTAACATTTGGGGTAAAAGCTGATACATCAACAGGTCATTTTGAAGTATCAAATGATCTTTATTATGAAGGTGAAGATGATAGTGATATTAAACCATCAACACCCCAAACAAATAGTTTTAGTGGAATAGATAAATTTGATAGATCTGAGTTGCAAAAGAAATTTTTTGAATTAAATTCGTAACTTAATAAGTAAAATAAAATGGCAAAAAAAGACATAACAAAAGAAAGAGTAGTATATAAACCCTTTGAATATCCAACAGCATTTGATTATTGGTTAAAGCAACAACAAGCACATTGGATTCATACAGAAGTTCCAATGATGAGTGATATTAATGATTGGAAGCAAAATTTAACAGAAACAGAAAAAAATATTATAGGTTCAATTTTAAAGGGATTTGCACAAACTGAAACAGTAGTAAATGATTATTGGACAGGATTAGTCACAAAATGGTTCAGAAAACCAGAAATTATTGCTATGGCTACTGTATTTGGAGCTATGGAAACAATTCATGCTGAAGCTTATAGTTTATTAAATGAAGAATTAGGTTTAGATGATTTTTCAGAATTTTTAGAAGATGAAGCTACAATGGCTAAAATTGAAGCTTTAACAGATAATAGAGATTCTTATGATGGGGAAATTAATTGGCATGAAAGAGCTAAATCCTTAGCAATTTTTTCTGCATTTACTGAAGGGGTAAATTTATTTAGTTCATTTGCTGTTTTATTATCATTTAAATTAAGAAATAAACTTAAAGGAGTAGGTCAGATAGTTGAATGGTCAATTAGAGATGAATCAATGCATTCAGAAGCAGGTTGTTGGTTATTTAGAACTCTTTTAGAAGAAAAACCAGAATTAAAAACTCCAGAACTAGAGGCTGCAATTAATGAGGCTGCTTTGCTTTCATTACAGTTAGAACTAGATTTTATTGAAAAAGTATATGAAGAGGGTGATTTAGAAGGTTGCAGTAAAGATGATTTAATTTCATTTATTAAACACAGGGTAAATACTAAAATGGGTGATTTAGGTTATAGACCTATTGTAAATGGTATTGATGTTAAGGCAGTAGAAAGAATGAAATGGTTTGATCATTTATCAGCAGGAAAACAACATACAGATTTCTTTGCAAATAGAGTAACAAATTATAGTAAAGGTGTACAAGATTGGGATGCAGCCGCAATATTTTAAAAAATAAAAAATGGATAATAATAGTTTAGTAGCAGATTACTCCCAATGGGAGAAGGGTAAAGATTACCCTGAATTTATGGATGAGGTAGCTTTATCAACAATTTCAAAGGGCTATCTTTTACCAGGAGAAACACCTAAAAAAGCATATAGAAGAGTTGCTCATGCTGTAGCAGTTAGGTTAAATCGTCCTGATTTAGAATCAAAATTCTTTAAATATATTTGGAATGGTTGGATTGGTTTAGCATCTCCTGTACTTTCAAATACTGGTACAGATAGAGGTTTACCTATTTCATGCTTTGGTGTTGATACACCAGATTCAATTAGGGGAATTGGTTTAACTAATGCTGAATTAATGAAATTAACTGCATCCGGGGGTGGAGTTGGTGTTAGTGTTTCTAGAATTAGACCAAGAGGGACAGAAATTAGAGGTAATGGCAAGTCAGAAGGTGTAGTACCTTGGTGTAAGATTTATGATTCTTCTATTATCGCTACTAACCAAGGTAATGTAAGAAGGGGAGCGGCTTCAGTTAATTTAAATATTAACCATCCAGACATTGAAGAATATCTTCAAATTAGAAGACCAAAGGGTGATCCTAATAGACAATGTTTAAATTTACATCAATGTGTTGTTGTAGATGATTCATTCATGAAAAAACTAAATGATAGAGATGAAACTACAATGTCTATTTGGTTAGAAATTTTAAAATCAAGAATGGAAACAGGAGAACCATATATTATGTTTGAGGATAATGTAAATAAAGATAATCCTTTAGCATATATGATGAATAATCTTAATGTTTCAATGACAAACATTTGCACAGAGATAACACTTCATACTGATGAAGAACATTCATTTATATGTTGTTTATCTTCATTAAATTTATCAAAATATGATGAATGGAAAGAAACAGACGTTGTAGAAATTGCTACATACTTTTTAGATGGTGTTATGCAAGAATTTATTGATAAAACTAATGGAAAAGAAGCAATGAAGCGTACTCATAAACATGCTAAAAAAGGAAGAGCATTAGGTTTAGGTATAATGGGTTGGCATACTTTTTTACAAAAGAAAAACTTACCATTTAATTGTATTGCTTCTACAGCTTGGACCCATACTATAATGTCTAAAATTAGAAGTGAAGCAGAAGCAGCATCTAGAAAATTAGCCCAAGAATATGGTGAACCCTTATGGTGTAAAGGAACAGGAATGAGAAATACTCATGTTTTAGCTATTGCACCAACAGTTTCAAATTCAAGAATAGGAGGTTGTTCCGCAGGTATTGAACCACAACCCGCAAATGTTTATACATTTAATGGAGCTAAAGGTACTTTTATTGTCAAAAATCCAGAATTAGAAAAATTACTAATAGAAAAGGATAAAAATACAAGTAAAGTTTGGGATCAAATTTTATTAGATGAAGGATCAGTACAAAATTTACCTGCTGATGTGTTATCAGAAGATGAAAAAGAAGTATTTTTAACTTTTGCGGAAACAAATCAATTAGCATTGGTTCAACAAGCAGCTATTAGACAAAAATATATTGATCAAACCCAATCATTAAATTTAGCATTTTCTCCTACAGATTCTCCAAAATGGATCAATCAAGTTCATATGGAAGCCTGGAAATTAGGTATAAAAACATTGTATTATTTAAGAACTGATTCAGTAATTAAAGGAGATTTAGGATCTCGTATGGCTGATTGTGTTTCTTGCGACGGCTAGTATACTAGTAGTTATTCCTCATATATTTATAGTAAAACATTTATATGGAAAAGTTAACACAATTCTGGAATTGGCTTTTGGGTAAAACAACTCTAGACGAAAAAGCTGTTGAGGTTTATGATGAAGTAAAAGATAGAGCTGAAGAAATGGCTAGTGAATTTAAAGATGTAAAAAAAGCTTTAAAAGATGTAGCTACTCAATCTAAAGATGTTGTTAATGCTTCTAAAGGTAAAAAACGAAGAGGTAGACCTAAGAAAAATACTACTACCTCAAAATGGGAAACAAATAAAGGTAGACCTGCACCTAAAAAGAAATAATAATGAAAAAAATATTAATATTATTTTTTATATTATTTTCTCTTAACTCATATAGTCAAAATGAATTAAAGAAAATATTTAAATTTTCTACATTTTATGCAGCAGCAAATGGAGGAACTTCTCTTTCTAATGTTGATGTTTATTCAGTTACAGATGGTTTAACCACAACTACAATAGAAACACCATTTGATTATTCACTAGCATTAGGAGTTAGAAAAATAGCTAGAATGGGTTATGAACCTAAAGAAGTATTTAAAAATGGTCAAGAAAACTCATTTTCAGATGCTGCTACTATTGGTAAAGTTAAAGGATTTGAATTTTTATTTGAAGTTGACTATAAAAGACAAGAAGGAATTAAATATCTAGATCAACATCATTTTTTAAGATATGTATCTGAATGTGGAAATGATAAATGTACTAAACCTTTATGTATTAAAAATTTCACTGCAAAAGTTGAATATTTGCAAGATGGATTTGCTGATATAGAATATTTTGAAGCATCAGAGCGTTATAGATACAAATACAATAATAAATTATCATTTAATCTTGGTGCAGTTCAACGTTTATCTGAACCTTATGGTTATGATCCTTTAGAAGAATGGAAATTATCAAATGGTAATGTACATTACACATACTTAGCATTAGAAGAAGGTTATAATGCTAATTTTATTTCACATGATATCATTCAATATTTAGACCCACAAGGAAATATAGTAGCAGAAAATAATGAAGTTTGGGAAGCAGTAGTTATTCCACAAGTATTAGCTGATTACACTGAAAAAAAAAGAAACCAACAAGATAATACTATACAACATTCATTAGTTATTGGATTTGATTATTATCATTATACTAAAACATTTTGGTTACACTCATGGGGTAATTTAATGCCGTGGCACTATGATGATGGTAGTGAATTTTCATATCATAATTTTAATGATGGTGAACAATGGGTGGATTACTCAGGAGGACTAATTTTTGGATACAAATATAATAAAAATTTAGGAGTATTTATAGAGGGAAAATATAATAAATACTGGAATAGAGAATGGCATGATTTTTCAGTAGGGATGAATTATATAATATTTTAAAAAATGGCAAAAGAATTAAGTGAAGATACTAACGTACAGGTAAGTTTAAAAACATTAGGAGGCATAGCAGCTCTAATAGCTACAATTGTAGGTATGTGGTTTGCTTTACAAGCAGATATTGCCGAAGCAAAGGAACTACCAGTCCCTCCTCCCCCAGCTATTACTAGAATGGAATTTGATATGAAAGATCAGTTAGTAAGACAAACTATTATGGATACTCAAAAAGATGTAGAAGAGATTAAAGAAACTTTAGAAAAAATAGAAGATAAATTATACGGTAGGTAATATGAAAAAATTATTCAATATGAAAGTATGTTTAACTTCACCTATATCTATAATGATTATATTTGCTTTATTATTTAGTACTATAGTAATTGCAAGCGCCGTAAAAAATGATGAAGAAGTTAAAAAGATTATTCTTAATAAAGAAGAAGCATGGATCCCCACTGATGAAGACATAGCATATCAGGATAGTATGTTTACTATAATACAAAATACCCAAAATGATATAACAAATATTAAAAAAGATATAGTATATATTTTAGAGAGGTTAGATTACGAAGATGGTTCCTGGGATAGCATTAGATATGTAAAGGGTGGAAAAATCGATAAACGTAGAAACCAGTAATATGGAAAAAGATTATACATGGATAAAAATGTTTGGGGGATATTTATTAGTATTACTCCTTATGTTAATTTCAAACACAGCTAATGGTCAATCACCTTGTGAAGATGAGGATCTATGTGTAGTACAATTTAATGCTGGGTTTAATGAAGCAAATAAAGTACTTTGGGTCGATAAATTAAATGATTGTTCTAAAAAATTTATTGATATTCAAACTGATACTGAAGCAGCAAGTAAATATAAAATAGTAGTTGTTCCCACTATTATAATTTATAGTGGTGGAGAAGAAATTGGTAGATTCCAAGCTAATATTATGATGAAAATGGAAGCAACTAAAAAAGACGTACAAGAGAAGATTGATGAAATTATAATGTCAGATTTTTAAAAAATAAACAATGAAAAAACTACAGTTATTATTATTAATACTTTTAATACCTTTTTTAGGTTACACACAAGGTTCTTGGATTCATATCCAATTAATGACAGACGATTATCCATCTGAAACAAGTTGGAATATTACACCTCCTGGTGGCTCACCTATTATTATAGAAAATGATACCGCGATGCTACCAAATACAATGTATGACACTATTGTTTTCCTTGGTGGAACTATTGTTACAAGTATATACGATCAATTTGGTGATGGATTAGGTTCTTCTCAATGGGGAGGGACTGATGGTTGGTTCATGATAAGTAATTTATGTCAAGATACTTTGATGTATGTGGCAGGAAATTTTGGAGATAGTTTAGTACAAACTTTAACTGTTGCTCCTTGTGCTCCTCCTACTATAGGATGTTTAGATCCTAACGGATTAGATTATGACTCCACTGCATATATTCCTGGACCTTGTACATACCCAGTATGTGGTGGTTTATTGTCTGACACGGTACAGCAAACTTGTTTATCAACTGGACAAACATTAGTACAATTCTTTTGGCAAAACGACACAACTAATAATAACTGCAATCCAGTTAAATTTTGGTATTGGAATGAAGAAGGTGTAGGTCCTTTTCAATATGGACTTGCTCCTAATCAACAAGACTTTGCAGTATATGCTGGCAATGGTCAAATGCCTCCTAACTGGAGTGTAGAACATTATGGTATGGTTGAATTTGCAGATAGTACTTTTTCAGATACTATAGCATATACTCCTACTCCATGTATAGCAGGATGTACAGATCCAACACAACCTACATTTAACCCATGGGCTACATTTGACGATGGTTCATGTTCAGGTACAACTTGTGATACTAACATAACTTATCAAATTACAATGGAAATTACATTTGATAACTGGCCAAGTGAAACTGGTTGGACTATAAATAGTGGTGCTTATGGTATATTGCAAGAAGAACTCCCAGGTTCATATAATTTTAACGATATAGGTCAAACTTACACTTACACTTTTTGTGTAGATCAAGTAGCAGGTTTTGAATTAATAGTAACAGATACATATGGTGATGGTATGGCAGGAACTACTTCTGGTGGTTCATTAGATGGTATGATTATTATTTATGATTGTTTAGGAGATACTATTTGGTGGATGGATAATCCTGGATTTGGTAGTACATTATATTCAGGACAACAATTTGGTGTGTCATGTTTATCAGTTCCTCCAGTATATGGTTGTATGGATAATGATTATCAAGAATTTGACCCATTAGCTACAGTTGATGATAGTTCATGTGTAAATTTACACATTTATGGTTGTACTGATCCTTCTGCTTTTAATTATGATCCTAATGCAACTATTAATGATATAGTACCTGATTGTCAATATCAATTATGGATTGGAGATGCTGGTGGTGATGGTTGGGGTAATTCATATTTAGGCGTTTATCAAAATGGAGTTAATTTTGGAACATTTACAATGGGTCCTGGTAGTTATCAAGATTCATTTTTATTAGTATTAGACGCTGGTATACCAGTTAATGTATATTATTTTGAAGTTGGTGGACCACAACAACCCCCAGAAGAAGTACAATTTCAAACATGGCACAATTCATTTAAACTAACAAATGCAGATGGTGTTGTATTAATGCATGAAGGTACAAATCCTTTTGCTAACAATGGTCAAGGTGCATTACAATCATTCCAATCACCATTTTGGACAACATACTCAGCTATACCTTTCTGTGGTGATTATTGTATTCCTACAGTATTAGGTTGTATGGATTCACTAGCATTTAATTATGATTCTACAGCTAATGTAGATGATGGTTCATGTATACCTTATATTTTAGGTTGTATGAATGTGTTTGCAATAAATTTTAACCCATTAGCTAACGTTGATGATGGTTCTTGTATACCATTTGTTAATGGGTGTACTGATTCAACAGCAGATAATTATAATCCACTTGCTAATACTAATGATGGTTCATGTTACTATATTGGTTGTATGGATGTAGCTGCTTGTAATTTTGATTCAACAGCAACAGTAAATAATGGTTGTCAATATCCAGTACAATATTATGATTGTAATAATGTGTGTTTATTAGATACAGATGGAGATGGTATTTGTAATGAATTAGAAATACCTGGTTGTACTAATCCTATTGCTTTAAACTTTGATATTACAGCAACTGATGATAATGGTTCTTGTGTTTTACCAATTTATGGATGTACAGATCCATTAGCATTTAACTATAACTCATTAGCAAACACAGACAATGGATATTGTATACCTGTTATATTTGGTTGTACTGATCTTACAGCTTTAAATTATGATCCTTTAGCAAATAGTGATGATGGTAGTTGTATTCCTTACATTTATGGTTGTATGGATGCAACAGCATTTAACTATAATCCTTTAGCAAATACTGATAATGGTTCTTGTATACCAGTAATATTTGGTTGTACAGATTCAACGGCTTTAAATTATAATGTTTTAGCAAATACAGATAATGGAACTTGTATTTTACCTATAACAGGATGCACAGATGTTTCAGCATATAATTATGATCCTTTAGCTAATACCTCAGATTCAACAGCATGTTTGTATGATGCAGGTTGTTATGGAGGACCTGGAATACCTTATTGGTTAAATGATGGATGTTATGCTTGGGTAATTAGTGTAGATGATTATTGCTGTACTAATGATTGGGATGCAAATTGTCAATCAATATATGATTATTGTCAATTAGGTTGGCCCACTAATATTCCTGATGTTTCTGCTTTAGGTATAGTTGTTTATCCTAACCCAACAAGAGGATTAATTCATATAGAAACTAGATTAGAAATAGAAGTTGAACTTTATGATATGACTGGTAAATTATTAATTAAATCTAATAATGCTTCTAATAGAATTGATATAAATAATTTCCCTTCAGGTATTTATAATATGACAATAATACATGAAGATAAAAGATATAGTAAAAGAATAATTAAAAATTAAAACTATGAGTTGGAAAGAAATTTTTAAAGATGAAAATGAATATAATGAAAAATCTATAGTTGGTTTCATTGCATTCCTAATGATGGTAATTGTAATGTTAGCTGATTTAATAACAGGATGGATTGGAAAAGACTTAGTAATAAATGAATATATTTATGATTCATTTGTAATAGTAGTACTGGGGTGTTTTGGTATTGCTGGTTTAGAAAAATTCGCAAATAGAAAATAATATGAAAGAATTAAAAAATTTTAGAGCATTTCTTAATGAAGAATCCCAAAAAATTTCTGAAGGTCATAGTTTAAGTGACTCTGACATAGATTATTTAGAAGATTTTATTAATAGATCAGCAAATGAAGATAATGTAATACTAAGACGTATTATTAAAAATATTATCAAAACTAATATTAAACCTGTAAAAGAACAAAAAACAATCACAGAATTTGTGGGTAAAGAATTAGAAGATAGAAATGAACCTTTATATGATAAATTAGTACCTGGACAAGGAGATGCTGAAACTATAGAAGGTGAAATGCTAAGAGCTATTAATAGAATTGTTTATCGTTTTTATAATGATGGAGATAAATATTTTGAAGGGTATGGTACTGAAACAGCAGGTCCTGCTCATTCATTTTTAGTTAATGCAAATCACCCTTTAAAATCAGCAATGATTAAACTTTTTGATGAACCATCTGGAGATAATTCTTATGAAAGAATGCTTAAAGATGTATTAGATATGATTTTAGACTACATTGAATCAAGACAGGGTAAATATACTAAAAATACATTAGGTGGTATGTTTAATTATGAACCTGAATTTGAAGAGGATGAAGATGATTATGATGATTATGATGATTATTATGATGATGAAGACGATTATTAAAATATAAAATTATGGACTGTTATACAAGAGAACAAATAGAAAATGCTATGGCTTTAAAAGGCTATAGATACTTTAAATCAGGAGATCTTAATCTTAATATTATAGGAGTTAGAAATTCAGAAACAGAAGGTAGAGTTACAAATACTTTTGATGATTGTATTACTTTATCTTATAAATTAGATGGTGAATGGAAATTTCATTGTTTTAAATGTACAACAGATCCAGGAACTCATTGGGTTGAAAATTTACTTAATCCAAACGGAGTAGCAATATTAAAACCTAATCAATATAGAGGTTCACATAAAATTGGTTTACATCAAGGTAAGTATGAGGCATTAAGACAACAAAAATCCTTAGAAGTTTATCGTGATGATAACCAAGATGGAATTTATGATTGTTTAGAAGAAGATGTTGAAAAAGGAATATTTGGAATTAATATTCATAGAGCAACAGCTAAAACTGGAGGTAAATCAACAAGAGTAGATAAATGGTCAGCAGGTTGTCAGGTAATAGCATCAAATGATGATTTTGCTGTATTTATGAAAATATGTAACCAAGCAAAAGATCTTTGGGGTAATTCATTTACTTATACTCTTATTGAGTCAAAAGATATTATTTAATTAAAATTTAAGTTATGTGGAAAAATATTCAAGTAAGATTATTTCCTCTGTTAATTGCATTTTCGGCATTATCAGTTTCATTGTCAGCAGCCTTTTATTCAATTAGTGGTTTAAGTAAATTATTTGCAGGAGCTGCACTTGCTGTTATAATAATGGCTGCATCATTAGAAATAGCTAAATTAGTTATAGCATCTCTTTTATACCAATATAGAAAGATACTACCTAAACTATTAAAATATTATTTATCTATAGCCTGTGTAGTATTAATTTTAATCACTTCTATGGGAATTTATGGGTTTTTATCTGCAGCCTATCAAGAAACAGCTGCAAAAGCCGGAAACATAGATGCACAAATTACTTTAATAGAAACTAAAAGAAATAATATAAAAGAACAGTTAATTGTATATAATGAAGAAAAATCAAGTATAAATAAATCTGTAACAAGTTTACGTAATGGTTTAAGTAACAATATAATACAGTATACAGACACAAGTGGTAATGTAGTTACAACAACTTCATCATCAACACGTAGAGCATTAGAAAAACAATTAGATCAAGCTATTGAAAGACAAACAATAATAAATTCTAAAGTTGATGATTTAAATGATAAAATATTTCAATATGAAACTGAAATAGTTGAAGTAAGAACTAGTGATGCTGTTTCTAGTGAGTTAGGCCCCTTAAAATATCTATCAGGATTAACTGGAACCCCTATGGATAAAATTATTAATTGGTTACTTTTAACTATTATTTTTGTATTTGATCCCCTAGCAATTGCTTTAGTAGTAGCAGCTAATTTTGCTTTTGATCAAATTAAATCACCTAAATTTATTCCCCAACCTATAAGGATAAGACAGCCTAAAAAGGTAAAAATGTCAGTTCCTGAGGGTATGGAGTTTGATAAAGAATATCCAATACCTTCTAATGATTTAAAACAACGAGTAAAAGAAAACCAAGAAAAATTAAAAGTAGTAGTTCCAATGCTCCCTAATAGATATTTTCCAGAAGGAAAAAGAATGGATATTATAGGTCAAAATGGTAATGATGGGTTACATTATGATGAACAATATGATTTTAATAAAGATGGAATAATTGATGAAGAAGAATCAAAGTATATGGAAGCTGTTGAAAATTTAAAAAAAGAAAAGGAAAATGGTGGGTGGGATTCTACTTGGTATTTTAAAAAACTTTCTGAAATACCTAAACCAACGTCAAAAAATAATAAGTGAAAAAATTTATTAAATTTGTCCTAATTTGGATTAGCCAGCAATTAGCTATTCCATTTTGGGTAGTAGGTCATATCCATTTATCCTTAAATACTTATGGAGATATTAAAGAAATTATAGCATCTTTAGGTATGAATGTATTAGTTGCTATAGGATTTTGGTTAGATTGGTTGAAGACTTCACGTAAATGATTTGGAAAAGCAAGATTCCTTTCGTATCTTATAGTATAATATAAAAAGATATAGATATGGGTTTTATTTTAATTTATTTAGCAGTAGGAATTTTAGCAAATTTTGGATTGGAATTTTTAATAAAGGATTCAGAGTGGGATTTGCAAGATCGATTTTGGGTATTAATTGCATATCCTTTATTTCCAATTTATTTGTTGGTTGTGCTTTATAATGATTATAAAAACTCACAAAACAAGTAATATGGAAAAAATAACAGCAAAAGAAGGAGATACAAGAAATGTGTTTATACACGAAGTATTTTCAAAAGGGGGCTTTATGTTTGATACCAAAGATGAAGAAGATGTGCAAGTATTTGCCCAAGGACATATTTTGGTTGAATCTATACTAGAGTATGATGGTGAAGATTGGAATGAAGTAGATAGAGTTGGAGAAGAAGATTATTTTTACTTAACTGACTATGAAAAAGGTTATAGATTTGATGAAGAAAAATTATACGAAATGTTTGATATTGAGTCTGCAGATTACGATTGGAATGGGTTTGGTACAGATTGGTGTGGGGGAGAAGATACTGATACCACCGAACAAGCGTTAGAAAAGTGGGAAAAATATAAGAGTAAATTCCCCGAAGTAACATCTAAAGAACAATTTGAAATTCAATAATATGAGAGGTAGACCATCAGAAAATGTAGTTCGTAAAACTAAATACACTTTAGAATTTTTTGATTACCCATCAAAACCAGAATTAGGTAGTAAATCTATTTGGTATTTTGATGATAAAAAATCTAAAAATGGCGCTTATAAAGTAGAACAATTACCACCTAAAGGAGAACGAACAGAAAAAATTAAAATAGAAAAAGGTAAGGCATATGGAAAAATGCCTGTTGTTATGGCTTTTAAAACATCAAATCGTTCTAATGCTAAAACTAAAATAAAAGTATGGAAAAACGAGAATATTGATTATATTTTAACAGCTAAAAAACTACCAGGTGTACCTGAAAAGGCTGAAATATTAGATATAGGCGTAGGTTTATCATTTATTAAGGAATATAGCAAAAAATATAATCTAGCTTAATTTTCACATATTTATAACAAAATACAAAAAACATGAACAATTTTGATTTAAAAAAATATTTAGCCGAGGGTGTATTACTAAAAGAAGCTAAGGAAATAGATATGGCTAAGTCCTTTTTACAAAATAAAGGATTAGAAGTTGAAGCTGTTAAAAGTGGAAATGAAGGACATAATAAAGCTGGTGAAAAAGGTAAAGCATTTATTTGGGATGGTGGTGAAGGAGATATGAATTATAAAAGTGATGGTAAAGAAGCTTTTTATGTTTATATGCCTTTTGATAAGGAAATTATGGCAGAAATGAAATCTAAATTCCCAGTAATTAAAATAGGTGGAAAATCTGGAAATTATTATGAAGTGATAATTGAAAAAAAATAAAAAAATGGATAAATTTAATTTAAAAAAGTTTCTTAGTGAAAAATCACTATTAAACGAAAACGCCCCAGGATATGATACTAGAAAAACTGGAGAACCGTTACCAACCCTAGAAAGTGTAAAAGCAGCTTATGAAGCTAAAAATACTGAACCTTTAAATGAAGGTAAAAAATCTGAATTAGATAAAAAATTAGCAGAAATAGATAAAGCAGGAGCTATTACTACTTTAGAAGCTAAAATTAATGCTATTGATGAAGCTATTGAAGCTAAAAATAGTAGAATTAATATGGTTCAAGAAGATGAAAATTTATCAGAATTAATAGATAAGAAAAGAGTTAAAGAAATGCAAAAAGAAATTAAACTCTTAGAAAGATCTAAAAAATTATATGAGAAACAATTAGATAAAGTAAACGGTAAGAAAAAAGCTAAGAAAGAAATTGTTGATGAATATAATGTAGAACCACATGATGCACCAGATAATTCAATGGATTCTACAATGGATGAAAGAGAATATAAATACTAAAATAATATGGCAACAAGAGCACTTATAGGATACTTAGATGATGATAAAGTATTAACTTCTACTTATAATCATTATGATGGTTATCCTGATCATTTAGGAAATATACTAAATAAATATTACAATGCGAATGGGAAAGCTAGAAATGTAGCAAATAAAGGATATATTTCATATTTTGAAGACGATGGTGACATAGTATCAAAAAACCCAGAAAAAAAACCATATAAACTTAATTTAAAAGGTGAATTTGAAGATGCATTATATTCTATATCTCAAGAAATAGACTCATTTGGTGCTGATTATGCTTATATTTGGTATAATGAAGAAGGTTATTGGGTTGAAATAAAAAACACAGGTACTCAAGGTGTAATAGACCAATTATCTAAAGAACTAGATTCAGCAGCTACAATGTTTGGTCCTGTTGATGAAAATAAAGAATTAAAAGAAGAAAATATGAATATGATATTAGACAAAGTTAAAGAAATAAAACCATTATTTCCAGGAATGGATGATAAAATCTTAGTTGATTTTGTTAAAACTCATATGGAAGATATTAGAGGTGCTTCTGATGAAGATATTAAAGATGAATTTGAAGAATTCTTCTCAGTTAATTATGAAACAGGAGCTGATTATATGGAAGAAAAGCTTTACACTGCAAATGAAATGGGTGATAAAGCTGTTGAAGATGAGTCAGCATCAGGAGCATTTGAAGAAGCAGTAAATTGGAGAGGTGAAACTCTTAAAGAACAATTTAAAAGATTATCAAAATAAAAATAATTATGAACCACGCATTGTTCATAGATGCGTGAGTTTTTCAACTTAGTGTGGCTATGCGAATTTAAATTCGTATATTGCATAAATACATTTTGGAAAAAATGTTAAAGGATGCCACACGAAAAGTGGCATTCGCTACGTTTTTCCAAAAAGTATAAAAGTGTATATGGGACGGTCCCATATATTTATTTGTTTAATTAAAATCAAAAAAATGAAAAAAATGATTTTGAGTTTAACTTTAGGGCTAGGTTTAGCTTTTGGAGTGAACGCACAGGAGAAAGGTGACTTTTACGTAGGTACAGGTGACATTTCTGGACAAGCATGGACTGAGTGGTCCGTAAACCCAACAGTTGGATATGGTGTAACTGATAACCTTATGGTAGGTTTGAACATTTCACAAGCTGATTCAACTGCTGATCAAGTTATTGACGTACATGCAAGATACTTCTTTAATGGATATTTTGCTTATGCATCAGCACCTAACTTAGACACTGACATGTTAAGTTTAGGTCTTGGTAAAATGTTTACGATTCACAAAGGAATTTTTGTAGATCCTAAAGTTGTTTACAACACAGGTGAGAAAACGACTAACTTAGTGTTAGGCGTAGGTCTTAAATTTTAAACTAATTATTAACCAAAAACTAAAAAAATGGAAAAGGTATTTTCGTATTTAAATGGATTTTTAGGTGGATTAGGGTCATTATTCTTGGCTTTAGTTCCTGTAACAATCCTATGGTTCATCTTAACAGGTGGATCGGTTTTCGGGATGGATGTAGTAGCTAATATTACTGCTCTTGTAAGTGCACTAGGTAATGGTGGATTTGTAGGATTAGTAGTACTAGTAATTCTTGCATCTTTTTTCGTAGGAAACAAAAAATAAGTTTAAAATAACATATTTTGGGAAAGGGCGCTATTAAGCGCCTTTTCTTTTTCTGCGGAAACATTTGGTTCCCCAAGAAAGCTTTCGTATATTTACCATGTAAATAATGATAAAAAATAAAGGTTATGATAAGAGATAAGGAAAAACAAACAGGCCCAGTTGTTATTGATTTAACAGGTCCAGATGGTAATGCATTTGCATTAATGGGTTATGCAAAAAGATTCGCAAAGCAATTAAATTTAGATAGTAATAAAATCATTAGTGATATGACATCGGGGGATTATGAGAATTTAATCCAAGTATTTGATGATAATTTTGGTGATTTTGTAATTTTAGAAAGATAAATATATGAAAGAATTAAAAGAATTTGTAGAACAAATGAGGGATACCTCAAGTAGTTTAGAAAAAATAGAAATACTAAAACAACAATCAGAATTTATACAAAAAATACTTGAGTACACTTACAACCCTTACAAACAGTATTACGTTACTAGTAAAACATGTAAGAAAAACAGTGGACTATTTAAGTATAACACACATGAAACTATATTTAGTTTATTAGATGATTTAACTAACAGAAAATATACAGGTCATGATGCTATAGCACAAATAAATGGTTTTATCACTGCTAATCCTGGTTATGAAGACTTAATTTACAATGTAATTGATAAAGATCTTAAAACTAGAACAGGTGCTAAAGTAATCAATAAAGCATTTCCAAATTTAATTCCTACGTTTGAAGTTGCATTAGCACAAACATACGAACCTAAATTAGCTTCGTTTGGTGAAGATACAGATGAAGTATGGTATGCTAGTAGAAAATTAGATGGTGTACGTTGTTTAGCCGTTGTAGATACAATGGGTAAATGTACATTATATAGTAGAATGGGTAAAGAATTTACTACATTAAATAAAATCAAATATGCTATTGAAGCTACAGGTATTATCAATTATGTGTTTGATGGTGAAATATGTTTATTAGATGAAGATGGTAATGAAGATTTTCAAGGTGTAATGAAAGAACTTAGACGTAAAGATCACCAAATTGAAAATCCTACATTTATGATATTTGATATGATTCATAAAACTGAATTTGATAAAGGTAAATCAACAGATATACTATCAGAAAGATTGCATACATTAAGAACATGGTTAGGTCCTAGATATAACACTAAAGAAACATTACGTTATTTAGATCAAGCAGTTATTACTGATGAAAGACATTTTGATATGTGGAATCAAATGGCAAGTGATAATAATTGGGAAGGATTTATGTTACGTAAAGATACATTTTATGAAGGTAAACGTAGTAAAAATTTACTTAAAGTAAAATCATTTCATGATGCTGAATATGAAGTATTAGGTTGGGATATTGATACACATGAAGTAGTTAGAGATGGTAAATCAGAGTCAATGACAATGTTATCACAAGTATGGATTAATCATAAGGGTTATATAGTAAAGGTTGGTAGTGGGTTTACTCAAGAACAACGTTTACAATACATGGATGGATCTATTCTTGGAAAAATAATTACGGTTCAGTATTTTGAAGAAACTAGTAATGATAAGGGTGGTATGAGTTTAAGATTCCCAACTGTAAAAATAATTCATGGTGAAAAAAGAGAATTGTAGAGTAACTTGGTGTAATAATCTAAGAAAGCATAGGTCTGTAGTTTGTAAAAAACATGCACAATATAAAGATATTTGTGGAGCTGCTATTAGACCAGATAGACCTCATTTAATGTATAAAGTAGAAAAATGGTTAAAAGGAGAACATCAATGTGAAAATTGTGGTTTTGATCCCGTAAAAGCTTATCCTACATTATATACTAAAGCACAATCATCAATGTTAGATGTTGATCATATTAATTCAAATATTAAACGTACATTAAAAGGTGAACAACCAAGTAATTATCAATTAAATTGTAAACATTGTCATATAGTTAAATCTCATTTAGAAGGTGATTATGTGGCTAAAAAATATAGATAATGAGAATACCTAAAAAACCAAGTGGTAGAAGAGCATTACCCTTTTATTGGTGGAGACGATTTAGAACACATAAAAATCTTCCTTATAAAGCATCTTTAATTGATAAAATTAGAAATGGTGATTTTGAGTGTTCTCCTTTTTTCGAACAAGCTAAATGGGAATTACATTGGATAAAAGAAGAACAAGAAGAATTTATTAAAAATTATCATGGTAAAGATTATGAACATGATAATCTATATACAGACATTGAAATTAGAGCAAGGAAACGCTATAATAAATTGTATGAAGATGGGATGAAAGATGAATTTGATAGAATGGAAAGATTAGTAAATGGTTTAAATAAATATTTTAAAATTAAAAAGGATGATATTAAAGATATAATGGAAGAATTTGATGGTACTACTGAAGAACTTTTTCTTTCCCTGCAAAGAGGGTTGGCTTCCTGAGATATTTTTCGTATATTTACCCTGTAAATGAGTTACAAACAATTAAATAAAGGTTATATGAATATTAAAGAAAAATTGCAAGAAGGTAATGTTGATTTTTATATTAAAGGTATTGTTACCTATCGTAGAGGTGATGATGGTGAATATGGAGATCATCCAAAAGTATTTGAGGTAAATGATGTTGCAGATGCCATTAATTCTGAATATAGAGGAATGAATGTTACCAAATGGGGTCCTACCTGTGTTACATTATATACTTATGATATGTTAGGTAAGAGAGCAATAGGTAAAATTAGATATAAAGATATAATATTAAAATAAAAGTTATGAGATTACAATTAGAAATTTTAGCAAAATGGCTAAAAAACCATAAAGAAGTATGGGATGAAAGAGATGGCACCCTAGAATCAGCAATTAAACGTAGTAAAGAAGATACTATGTTTCAAATAGGTGATTTATTAGATGAAATCCTTCAAATGGATCCTGATCAAATTGATAACGAAAGACGAGATAAATGAATTTAGGTTACGCGTGTATTAACACAGCATTAAAATCAGGTGGTATTTTTACAAATAGAACTATGCGTAGAAAAACATTTGAATCAAAAGGTTTAGATTATGTATCTGAATTAGCACTCCAAAATGTTAAAGATTTAGAAACACACATTCATTGGAATAATGAACATGGTATTAAATTATTTAGATTATCATCTCAAATATTTCCTTGGATGGAAGAATATGAATGGTCAGATCTAAAAGATTGGGGTGAAATTTCAAGTAGAATGTTAGATATAGGTAAGTTAGCTACAGAATCAGGTCAACGTCTTACTATGCATCCTGGTCCTTTTCATTGTTTAGCATCACCAACTCCTAAAGTTGTAGAAAGAACAATTAAAGGACTTGATAAACATGCTGAACAATTTGATATGATGGGTTTTGAACCTAGTAATTACAATAAAATTAATATTCATGTAGGTGGTGCTTATGGCGATAAAAAAGCAGCACTAAAAAGATTTTGCGAAAATTTTGAATTATTAGGTGATAGTACTAAAAAACGACTTGTAATTGAAAATGATGATTCTCCTAATGAATTTTCAGTAAAAGATTTATTTGATGGTATTTATCAAATAATTGGTATTCCAATTACATTTGATTATTTTCATCATAAATTTAATACTGGGGGTATGACTGAAGAAGAAGCATTAAAAATGGCTGCAATTACTTGGCCTGAAGGAATTACACAATGTTGTCATTATTCCGAAAGTCGTAGAAAAGAAAAATTAGATGAGTCAATTCGTCCTCAAGCTCACTCTGATATTATTTATGAAAAAATACAAACATATGGTCTTGAACCAGATATTGTAATTGAGGCAAAATTAAAAGAACAAGCAATTTTTAAAAGAATAATATAATGGCAAAATTAACAAGAAACGTAAATTACTCAAATTACAGATGGGAAGAATATGTGTTAACAGAAGAAGAATTAGCACTGTGGAAAACGGGTGATGAAGATGCTCGAGAAGAAATTATAGATAATGCAGATTGGGATCTAGTAAGAGATAAACCAATTGATGATTATGGAGATGTAGAATTTGTAGAAGAAGACTAATGGTAGAATTTTTAAAACATGCATTTGGACTTTGTGGTGAGCATTGGCATCCAAATATTTGGACTATTCTTTTAGGTGGACTTGGTTTACAACAAACCTTTTCGTATATTAAATTTAAAATAAAGGAATATGCCAAAGACTAGTCACGAATTACCTATAAGTATGCTTTCTAGGAGTTATGATATTAATGATTATGAGTATTGTTTACCTCATTTATTAGATCAAAATGAGATTTACAAAAACCATTTTTATAAAGCTAAAAAAGATGGTAGATATATTATAATGGATAATTCACTTCATGAGTTAGGTGTAGCATATGATTCAGACAGACTAATGTATTGGATTAATGAATTGAAACCTAATGAGTTTATAGTTCCAGATGTTTGGCAAGATCAAACAGCAACATTAGTTAATGCTAAAAAATGGATGTCTATAAAATTACCAAAGGGGGTAACTAAAGTAGCTGTTGTCCAAGCACAAAATTATCATGAAGCTTTTCAATGTTATAACATATTAAAAATACAAGGCTATAAAAAAATAGCATTTAGTTATGGAGCAGATTGGTATGCTGAAGAATTCCCACATCCAAATCCCTTAGTAGGTAAAATGATGGGTCGAATAATGACTATCTCTAAAATGTATAAATCTGGTTTAATAGAAAAATCTGATAGAGTTCATTTATTGGGATGTGCTTTACCTCAGGAATTTGCTTATTATGATGATTTTCCTTTTATTGAATCAATAGATACTTCTAATCCAATTATACATGGTTTAGAAGGAATAAAATATAGTACAAATGGGTTATTTACTAAATCATCAACTAAAATTGATACTATTGGTTTAACACCAATGACCCAGGAAACATTATATAATATTAATCACAATTTAACACAATTTAAAAAGTTTAAAGAATGCAATTAAAATTAGATTTACAAAAACAAGCAGTATTGTCTCTATCAGGTGGAATGGATAGTAGTACTGTGTTATTACACTTACTAGCAAACGATTATGAAGTAACAGCATTAAGTTTTGATTACGGTCAAAAACACAATGTAGAATTAGAAAGAGCAGCAGAATTAATTGAATATCTAGCTAAAAATGGATACCCAGTAAAGTATCAAAGAATTACTTTACAAGGATTAGTATCACTATTAAATTCAAATCTAGTGAAAGGAGGTAAGGACGTACCAGAGGGTCATTATGAGGAAGAAAATATGAAAGATACGGTTGTACCTAATAGAAATAAAATGTTTTCATCAATTATTCAAGCAGTAGCGCTCTCTATAGCAAACGCTAAAGATTGTCCAGTAGCAATAGCAATGGGAATACATGCTGGTGACCATGCTATTTATCCTGACTGTAGACAAGAATTTAGAGATGCAGATTACGAAGCATTCAAACAAGGAAATTGGGATGCTGATAAAGTAGAATATTACACACCATACCTAAATGGAGATAAATTTGATATCCTAAAAGATGGTGAAGTATGTTGCGAAAAACTTGGCTTAGATTTTGATGAAGTTTATAAAAGAACAAATACATCATACAAACCAACTGCAGAAGGATTATCAGATTATAAATCAGCTTCATCAGTAGAAAGAATTGAAGCATTCTTAAAATTAGGAAAAAAAGACCCAGTTGAATATGTAGATGGGTGGGAAATAGCTAAATCTCATGTTGAAAAATTATTAACACAACACTTAGCTTAATATAAATGTCCTTTGGTGTAATTGGCAGCACGTCTGGTTTTGGTCCAGGAGATTGAGGTTCGAACCCTCGAGGGACAACAAAATAAAAAATTATGAAAGAAAAAATGAAGAAAGAAAGATGGGATTATCCCGACACTAAAATAGATAAAATCCCAGATCCAAAACTACACCAACAAATTAGTTTTGTAAAATCAGGTGTTAGAATAGTAGGTTATGCAGCTATTCCCTTTAGTTTGGGTTGGGCAGTTACTTTTCTTATCTTAAGTGAAGTAATAGGTATAATAGAAGAATTAGTATAAATTAAAACAAAAATTATGAATAAAGGAATTTTATTTTTTAATGCTCCATGGTGTCAACCTTGTCAAGTATTAAAACCAGTAATAGAACAATTAGGTAGAGATGGAATTAATGTGAAAAGTATCAATACAGAGTATGATGCTTCAAATACAGAAAGATATCAAGTTAAAAGTATTCCAACATTAATTCTAACAGATTTAAATGGAAATGAAATTAAAAGAACTCAAGCTGGTGGGTGGACTAAAGAACAAGTATTAAATTGGTTTAATAGTTAAATTATGGGAAAGTATCAATCAACTAAAGTATTTGATAATTACTCTGTAGCACTTAGACAACACAAAGCAGCACACTCTCATTGTGAATTACTTCATGGTTATGCTTTAAAATTTAAAGTATGGTTTGAATCTAATGAAATAATAGAATCTAAACAATTAGATGAAATGAATTGGATTATGGATTATGGTGGATTTAAATCAACAGATGCAGAACCAACACCAGGAAATGGTCTTAAAGATTGGATGAATCATATGTGGGATCATACATGCCTGATAGAAAAAGATGATCCACAATTAGAATCATTTAAGATGATGGAAGAGTTAGGTGTTTTATCTCTAAGAATAATGGATAAAATGGGTGCTGAATCTTGTGCTAAATTAGTTTATGATAAATTTAATGAACGAATGGCCGTAACAGGTGGTGGTAGAGTAAAAGTAGTAAAAGTAGAATGTTGGGAAGCTGACAGAAATTCATCAATATATTGTGAATAAAAGAATAGAAGATTATAATAAAGTATTACCTGTATTAGAAGTTTACAGAGCGGTTCAATCTGAAGGTAGTAGATTTGGAAGACCAACAATTGTTATTAGAACAACAGGTTGTACTCACCGTTGCTACTTTGGTGAAGGCGGGTGGTGTGACAGCTGGTACACGTCAATCCACCCAGAAAAAGGAATATTTAAATTCCAAGATATAATAGATATTTATGATGAGAACCCACAAGTAAAAGAAATGATGTTAACTGGGGGTTCACCAACTATGCATCCCACACTAGTTAATGAGTTAACACACTTTGCAAATGAAAGAGATATTGTTATTACTATTGAAACTGAAGGATCAGCTTTTGTTGAAACCGATTATCCTATTGGTCTTATTTCTCTTAGCCCTAAGTTTAGTAATTCCATTCCTGTTGTTGGGACTGTTACTCCAGCTGGGAGAGTGGTTGACGAAAAATTCATAAAAATACATAATAGAAAAAGACTTAATACTACAGCTATTAAGCAAATGATGGAATTCCATACAGATTATCATTACAAACCCGTTTGGGATGGCACACCTAAAAATTTAGAAGAAATTGAAGCTTATAGAGTAGAGCTTGATATTCCAAAAAATAAAACATGGGTAATGCCTGCTGGTGATACTAGAGAACAGCTAATATTAATGTATCCTCTTGTATTTGAAATGGTAGCAGAACATGGATATAATATGACAGGGAGAGATCACATAATTGCCTTTAACACTGAGAGAGGAGTATAATGGAAAAATATATTTATAGAGCAAAATTAGACAGAGTAGTAGATGGAGATACAGTAGATGCCTTAATAGATGTTGGTTTTAATATTTGGTTTAAAAAAAGAATTCGTTTTGTAGGAGTAGATACTTGGGAATCAAGAACAAGGGATCTTGAAGAAAAGAAAAAAGGTAAACTAGCAGCAGAACGTACAAGACAATTATTAGAAGAAATATCATCTAAGCCAGGGTATTTTAGAATTAAATCATATGGTTTAGGAAAATATGGTAGAGTATTAGGTGAATTATTTGTAATGGATAAAGATGGTAAGCAGTGGAATATTAATGAAACTTTAATTACTGAGGGTCATGCCTATGTTTATGATGGAGGTAAAAAAAAATTATTTAAAAATGAATAATAAAATCTATGTAGGGTGGAATGAAATTGAAGAATTAGTTGATAATTTATGTTATCAAATTCGTCAAAAACATCCAGAAATTAAATATGTACATGGTTTAAAAAGGGGGGGTTTAATTCCTGCTGTTATGATTTCTCATACTTTGGGGTTAGAATATGTAGATACACCTCAACATCACGACAATTGTCTAATTGTTGATGATATATGTGATAGTGGAGTAACTTTACAAAAATGGAAAGAATATATCACTGCTGTTTTACATTATAAACCTCATACATCATGTGCAGTACCTACCATGCATGCTTTTGCACATGAAGGAGACGAATGGATAATTTATCCTTGGGAAAGAGATGATAGCGAAACTATTCAAGATTATTTAACATAGTTTGGTTTTTGAAAATAAATTTATTATATTACAACAAATAAAGAGTTATAAATGGCAGAAAATAAGAAAAAATACGATATAGAAGTAGTACAAGAAGGATTTGCTAATGGTGTGGCACCAGGTTTTCCTCTGAATGATCAAGAAAAATCAGATATGATTGAAGAAGCAACAGAAGCTTATGGTAAGTTTTTAGATGCTTTAAAATGTGATTGGAGAAATGATCCAAATTCAAATGACACACCAAGACGTGTAGCTAAAGCTTATGTACATGATTTATGGGCTGGTAGATACACTGAAATGACACCTATTACTTCCTTCCCTTCCGATGGTTACGATGGAATTGTAATCGAAAGAAACATTCCACTAACTTCAATGTGTTCACACCACCACCAAACAATAGGTGGGGTGGTTCATATTGGTTATATCACATCAGAAAAAGGAGCAGTTGTAGGTTTAAGTAAATTAAATAGAATTGTAGAACACTTTGGTAGAAGAGGTGCTATACAAGAACAATTAACATCTGCAATACATAATGCAGTAAACAAAATTTGTGAGGATAACTTAGGTGTTATTATTACAATAGTAGCAACACATAATTGTGTAAGTTGCCGAGGTGTTAAACATAAAGGAGCTGCAATGGTTACAACAAAAGCTTCAGGTGTGTTTAGACACAATGGAAATGACGCAAGACAAGAGTTTTTTAACTCATTAAAAATTAATAACGGAGGACATCAAATTTAAAATAAAAAAATGAAAAAAGTATTATTAGCACTATTAGTCTTGCTTGGACTACAAACACAAGCACAAATTACATTATGTGATTCAAATATGACTTACACAATGGGTTCACAATATCAATTAGAAATAGCAATACCAGTAACTGGAAATAGTTTGCCTACTATGGCACCTTTGTATGCTGTAACTTATGGTAATGGAAATATGCTAGCAGAAGACAGTTGTTTTAGTGGCCCTTGTACTCATATGATATACAATTATAACCCAAATGGAACGTATTATGATACACTTACAACTTGTATATCTTATACAGTTACAGATACAATGGGTTATGTTGACACTTTAATGTGTTGTTTTGACCAATATTGGGATGGTCAATTTTGGCAAAAACTATTAATGCAACAACAAAACTTTAGCTGTGATTCAATAAGTTATTTTGTAGATCAGGGTATATATTTCAATACTAATTTAGTTGACAATTATAACAATCCTGACTCATCAATGATATCTTGGTCAGTATGTAATACATCAACTTGCTATACAGGAGAAGGTACATTTGCGGCTTTTCCAATGATACAACCAACTGACACATTAAAAGTTTGTTATGATGCATATTTGTATTATGGTAATGCAATGGAAGTTTGTAATCAATGTGATTCAATGGTTTATTCTCAAGGTAGTGGGCAATGGGTATTATATAATTACCAAGGCAACACAACAGGAATATCAGAACTAGAAATTACTAGATTAAATGATAATAAGATTTATGATATGTTGGGGAGAGAATTAACTAAAATACCATTAGGTAAAATGTATATTAGAAACCAAAAATTATACATAAATAAATAATAAATTTGTACATATAATTTGGAAGGGCGCAAGCCCTTTCTTATATTTACGTTAAATAAAATAATTATGAGTGATAAAAAAGAAAAATTAGGTAATAAGTATTGGAATGTACCCTTTGTAAATGAGGTAGAAGAATTCAATGAAACATTTGGTAAACCAAATAATTACGAACCAACAATCCCTGAAAAAAAAGAATGGATGTTTGTCTATGATTTTATTCAAGAAGAACTAGCTGAATATAAAGAAGCTTGTGAAAAAGGTGATATTGTAGAAGTTTTAGATGCATTGTGTGACATTGCTTATGTTTCATTAGGTAATGGAACTATGTTACATGGTTTAAAAGGTCATATTTGGAAAGCATATCAAGAAGTTCAGGCATCAAATATGTCAAAATCTTGTGTTGATGAAGCAGAAGCTGAATTAACTGTAACTCAACGAGCTAAAGAACAAGATGAAGATTGCCATTGGGAAAAAATAGGTAATCGTTATGTTGTTTATAGAACACGTGACAGAAAGGTAATGAAATCCATTAATTACTTCAGACCAGATTTAAAACAATTCTTTGATAAATAGTATTAATTGTTAATTTATTTTTAATATGTATAATTGATATCAATATTAATTAATAACTTATTAAAAACATAAATTTATGAGTGGAGCAAAATCCCCATTTGCCTTTAATTTAGGTAATAACCCAGAGAGATCAATCATGAGTAGATTAAATACTACTGGTATTTATCTAAGAGATCAGGTTCAAACAACAAAATCAACATCTGTAATAATTCCAGTAGCAGCAACAGAAACAAATACTGAATTAGCTAATTTCATTCCAGCAAACTCTTTAGTAACATCTTTAGGTATTTTCTTTACAGAAAATGCAAATATTGATACTGGTGGAACATTAGCAGTTGGATTTGGTAATGCATCAGCCGATGTTTCCATTGTAGCTTCAACAGCATTAAATGGTTCAGGAGAAGATATTACTATTAATTCATTTACATCTACTTCAAGTAAACATGCATTAACTTCTGGTGGTAATGCAATTGCATTTGCTGCTGGTTCAGCATTATGGTTTGGCAATGAATCATCATTATTCTTCCAAACAATAGTAGGAACAGCTCCTTTGACGGCTACTTGTCAAGTAAAAATAGTAATGGATTTCTTAACAATATCTAATTTGTAAGAATTAAAAACTTACTTTAAAATAATTGAGGCTTAGCTTGGAAACATGCTAAGCCTTTATTATATTTACGTCAAAATAGGTTATCAATGTACAAAAAAGCATTTGCAAGACGTATTAAAGGAAATAAACATTTAATACATTTATGGACTGATGAAGGTTATGAGAAGGTAGAATGGGATAATCAAGCTTACATTGAATGTCCTGATCATGAAGCAACTTTTACTGGATTAAATGGTGAGCCTTTAAAGAAAACTAAACACTGGAATAATGAAGATAGTAGAATTCATTTTGGTGATATGCCTGCTCATCAAAAATTCTTAATTGAAAAATATGGTATTGATGATACTCCATCTACAACCCACAGAGAATTATTTTTTGATATTGAGTGTGAAATGGGGGATGCTTTAACTCCTGAATATATTCAAAGTGCCCCTAAAAGAATTACTTCAATTGCCTGGTATGATAAACAAATGGATCAGTGGGGTATTGTTATTCTAGATGAAAAAAAACAATTAAAACACACTAAAACTAAAAATAATAAAGAAATTATTCCTTGTGGGGATGAAACTGAATTATTAAGTAAATTTTTAGAGCGATTTAGAGACATTGACCCTGATATTATTGTAGGGTGGAATAGTGATTATTTTGATATCCCTTACTTATATTACAGATTATGTAATGTTTTGGGTCAAGATTTTGCTAGGTTTTTATCTCCAATAGGTTATGTAAGAGAAACACCTTGGTATAAAGATCAATATATTCAAATATGTGGGGTTGAATCTTTAGATTATATGCGTTTACATAAAAAATATAGTTGGGCAGATGAACCCTCAATGAGGTTAGATGCAATTGGAGAGAAATATGTTGGTATGAATAAAATTGAATATGAAGGTAATTTAGATGATTTATTTAATACTGATATTCAAAAATTCATTAGGTATAATTTTGTAGATGTTGAAATATTAAAATTATTAGATGAGAAATTAGATTATTTAGCTTTAACTAAAAATCTAGCTCATAAAGGAAAACATAATTATAGTGAAGTATATGCTAATACTAAAACCCAAGATGGAGCAATTTCAGCTTATTTATTAAGTAAGAAAATAATACCACCTGCTAAAGATCGTAATCCTATTCATAAAAAGGGATATGCTGGTGGTTATTTATTTTGTCCCCAAGCTGGTTTATATAATTATATGTTTGATGAGGATTTAACATCCCTATACCCTTCAATTATTATGACTGTTAATATTGGTAAGGAAACAATGGTAGCTAGGATTATTGATGCTGATGACAGAAATAATAGATTAGGATTAAATGATTTAAAAGCTAAGGATCCTGAAGAAGAAATATTAATTGAAAATATTAAACGTAAACGTACTAAAGTCACTATAGGAGATCTAATTGGATTTATCGAATCTAATAAGTGGGCTATATCGGCAAATGGTGTTATGTTTAGTACAAATCGTGAGTCAGTACTATCAACTATATTAAATAAGTGGTTTGATGAAAGGGTATTGTATAAAAATGAAATGAAAAAAGCATATAAATCTGGTAATAAAGAATTAGGAGCTGCATATCATATGAAACAATATACTATGAAAATTTTATTAAATAGTTTATATGGTGCTACTGCATTAGGTTCGTTTAGATATGGTAATGTAGTGTTATCTGAAGCCATTACATTAAGTGGTCAGCGTATTATCCAAGAAAGTGCTTTATGCGCTAATAGACACATGAATAAAGTAATTAAAGGTAAGATATGAAACATTTAGAAGATACTCCATGGTGGATTTGTGATCCAGGTGATGTAAATTATTGTGCTTATGTTGATACAGACTCTAATTATTTTAATGCAGAACCCTTACTAAGACATTTATACCCTAATTTTGATGAAATGTCAGATTCAGAGCGAGATAGTGTTTTAGAAAAGGAAGCACTTAAATATCAAGATATTATAACAGATGATTATGATAGATTAGCTAAGGATTGTTTTAATGTTTCTACCCATAGATTAGAGATGAAAACTGAATGTGTAATTAGATCAGCTTATTTTAGAGCTACAAGACGTTATGCACAATGGATTACTAAACAAGAAGGTATTGAAAATGAAACATTAGATGTAAAAGGATTAGAATTTAAAAAAGCTAATTTCCCCCCTGTATTTGGTAAGTTTTTTAAAAGTTGTTTAGAACAAGTACTTAAAGGAGTACCTAAACATGAAATTGATTCTCAATTATTAGAATTTAGAAGACAAATATTAAGTGGTGAAATACCTATTGAGAAAATTGGTAACCCACAAGCAGTAAAAAAGCTAAATAAATTTACTGAACGTAAAGCTAGAGCTGGAGAAATGTTTTCTTCAATAGGTAAAGGAGCACCTGCAGCTGTTAAAGCAGCTATCATTTATAATGATTTACTAAGGTTTTGGAAATTAGATAAAAAATATAATTATATAACACAGGGGGAGAAAATTAAATGGATTTATTTAAAAAATAATCCATATAGAATTGAAGCAATTGCTTTCCTAGACTATGATATACCAAAAGAAATTCGTACATTTATTGAGAAATATGCTGATAGGCAGAAAGTATTCGATAGTATATTATTAAATAAGTTAGAAGGATTTTACAATGATCTAGGTTGGTCATTAAGTTTAAATCCTCATAGAAATAAATTTTTTAATTTTTAAAATGAGTAAAAATAAAGATAAACCAGATATGTTTGCAGAAAATAAGGCAATTATGCCTTATGGTGATAGTGTAGCTGCTCCTAAAATAGATTTACCAAATACTAATGCCTGGGTAGCTCAACAATCAACAGATATAAATAATTATTTATCTACTAAATTTATAGAATTAAAAGAAGAATATGCAAAACTTATAGCTTTATACAAATGGAATGAATTAGTTAGTAAATCTGAATTTAGTTTTATTCCTATTAAAGGACATACATACTACCTCTATCAAAGAGAAGATGAAAAATTATTTTTATCTTTAATTGAACCTGAATACTGGAATCAATTATTTGTAGGAGAAGTAACTTTAGACTCAGATAATAAATGGATAAAAAAATAATAAAATGATAAACAAATCAAAATTACAATCAATAATATCTAAATACTATTTAAATGGATTAGTACAATCTGTAAGATGGTTAACTGAAGAAAATAAATTAAGTATTAGTTTTACTTCTGAAAATAAAGATATAGCTGGAGATCTAGTATGTGATACTTCACCTGTAGAAGATAGTGAAATAGCAATATTTGATACAGCACAATTAAATAAATTAATATCAGTTACTAATGGTGAATTATTACTTACTCTAGAAAAAGAACATAAAGTATTTTCTAAATTACATATCCAAGATAACTCATTTAATGTAGCTTATTCCTTAGCAGATTCATTGTTAGTTCCAAAAAGGGGAACAATAAATTTTCCTACTGATTATGATGTTATAATAGAATTAACACCTGAAATTGTAAGTAATTTTATTAAAGCTAAAAGTGCATTAACTGATATAAGTGATGTAATGATTAGTACTGAAGAAGATCCTGATAGAGGAACTATAGTACAATTTGCATTTGGGGATTTAAATAATTTTTCAAATAAAATTAAATATATTGTAGATGAAAATGTAACAATAAATAAAGAATTAAAATTACCTTTTAATTCAGATTCATTTAAAAATATATTAGCAGCAAATAAAGATTTAGAAAGTGGTAAACTTTCATTAACTGAAGAAGGATTTATGAAATTAGAATTCCAATCAGAAGATATAAAGACTTTATACTATATGGTAAGAAAAGAAGATGCCACATATGTATAATAAATTGACCTAAGGGCGCAAGTTTTAAATTATTTATTAACCGCTGATCTAAATGACAGCATAAAAACAAAGTGATATGAGTACACATTTTTTAGAGAGATCACACCATCCGTTTGATCTATTATTTCGAAATTTATTCGATACAAATACCCAATTCGTTCCGGCTACCGAAGCCAAACAACAATACCCAATTAATATTTTTGAAGATGATTTAGGTTTAACCTTTGAGTTAGCTTGCACAGGCATTCCAAAAGATGCTATTGAAATCAAGTTAGAAGGTGACTTAATTACCTTTAATTATGATAAGGAGAAAACCCCAGACACTCCTTCCCGAAATTATATTCATAGAGGAATTGCAAAACGTTCTTTTAATCTAGGATATAAAGTAGGAACTAAGTTCGATCTTAAAAAAGCTACAGCTAATTTTAACGATGGTTTACTAATTGTGACTATTCCATTTGCCAAAGAAGCTATGCCAAAAGTTTTGAAAATTAACTAACCAAACGCGCCCTTTAGGTTGGTTTATCAAAATTTTCTTCGTATATTATACCATAATTAAAAAAAAAGTTATATGACTATTATTAGAGATGAGTTGCTAGAGCCTTATTTTATAGGCAAAGATGCGTATTGTTATACAGCATACGAAGTTATTACACCACAGAAAAAATATTTAGCTGAAGGTAGTAAAGGTAAAAATTATGAAAAACCAATTGGTCATTATGCTGATTTTGGAAATGCCTTATTAGCTATTATGAAACATCAATTAAACGAAAAAAATAAAGAATATTCATCTATTCAGGAATACCTAGATAAATGGGATAACATTAAATCAAATTTAAATAACATTAAAGAAAAAATTGGAATATGAATTTAGAAGCATTATTTAACGCTGTTATAGTTAAACCAATTGAGGCAGAAGAAACTAAGTATGGCTCAATTGTAGTTCCTGATATGGGAAAAGACGTAAATGAACATGGAGAAATAATAGCAGTAGGACCTGGTCAACATACAATTTCAGGTACATTTATTGAAACCATAAGTAAAGTTGGAGATGTAGTAATATTACCAACCCAAGGATTTACAAAATTACAACATGATGGAGAGGATTATTATGTTGGCCCTGAAAATCAAATCTTAGCAAGAGTAAAAAAAGAAGTAGATTTTGAAAAAATATTAGAAGAAACTGAACCATTAAAAGAATAAAAATGAGTAAAATTATAGAATTTGGCCCTGAGGGTAGAGATAAATTAGTAAAAGGAATTGACACATTAGCTAATGCTGTAGTATCAACATTAGGTCCTAACGGAAGAAATGTAGTAATAGAAAGACCTAACCAATCCCCAATATCAACTAAAGATGGAGTTACAGTAGCAAAACATATAGCTGTAAGTGATCCCGTTGAGAATTTAGGTGTAAATTTAGTTAGGGAAGCGTCAATTAAAACAGCAGATAAAGCTGGTGATGGTACAACTACATCAACTCTTTTAGCAAGAGAAATGATTAAAGATGGTCTACAACATTTAGCTAATGGGGCTAATGCTGTTGAAATCAAAAGAGGTATTGACACAGCAGTAAAAGAAGTAGTTAATAATCTAAGAGAAAATATATCAGAAGATATTTCAGATGAAAATCAATTAGAACAAATTGCAACTATTTCTGCTAATAATGATCCTGAAGTAGGTAAATTAATAGCAACAGCAATGGATAAAGTAGGTGTTGAAGGTGTGGTTCATATTGAAGAATCTAAAACGGGAGATACTTATTTAGAAACTGTTGAAGGTATGCAATTTGATAGAGGATATTTATCACATTATTTTGTTACTAATAATAGTACTATGACTTGTACTTTAGAAGATCCTTATATTTTAGTATTAAATCAAAAATTATCCTCAGTAAAAGATTTATTACCTATGTTAGAAGCAGTTTCTAATACTAATAAATCTCTATTAATCATAGCTGAAGATGTTGATAGTGAAGCTTTAGCAACACTTATTGTAAATAAAGCTAGAGGTACAATTAAAGTAGCTGCTGTTAAAGCCCCTGACTTTGGTGATAGGAGAAAATTAATTTTAGAAGATATAGCCTCAGTAACAGGAGGTCAAGTATTTGATAAAGATAAAGGAATGAAACTTGATAAATTTTCTTGGGAGTGGTTTGGAGAAGCTCGTACTGTAACTATTTCAAAAGAAAAAACAACTATTATTGATGGTAGGGGAGATGAAGAATCTGTTAAACAAAGGTTAGAAGAACTTACTACTCAAATCGATAAAGCACAATCATCTTTTGAAACTGAAAAATTACAAGAAAGATTAGCTAAAATGGCTGGTGGTGTTTCTATTATTCATGTAGGTGGTTATACTGAAACCGAAATGAATGAAAAGAAGGATAGAGTTGATGATGCATTACATGCAACTAAAGCAGCAATTGAAGAAGGTATTGTACCAGGAGGAGGAGCAGCTTTATTATATGCTAGAGAAGCAATACCAGCTTCAACGAAATGTAATAAATGTATAGGAGCTGACATAGTTTATAAATCATGTGGTAAACCTTTTGAACAAATATTAGTTAATGCGGGCAAAGATTCAGTTGAAGCCCAAATGATAGGTAAGTACAATCTAGTAGATTCCGGTAATGATACTTGGGCTGGGTTTAATATTAAAACTGGATTAGTTAGTAATATGAAAAAAGATGGTATTATTGACCCTACTAAAGTAACTAGAACAGCATTAGAAAATGCAGCTGCTGTAGCAGGAACTGTATTACTTACAGAGTGCATAGTTGTTGATGAACCTAAAGAAGATACCCCACAACCACAAATGGATCCTTCAATGATGATGGGAATGTAATATGGAAATAAAAGAAACTGAACATAATAAGCTTATTGCTACTAGAGTACCACCTGGAGACAAGTGGACTTTAGTAGATGATAAGAAAAAAGTAGTACATGAATCTTTAACTGATACTTTAGAAGCTCATTTTAAATCTACAGGTAAACCCTGTGAGTTTAGATTATCTCCTTTAGATAGTAAATTATATGCTATTGAAACCCATCAATATGAAGTACCTGAAGAAAAACCTAAGGAATTTAGTATGTATGGAGAATTTAGACAGGGCAGATAGTTTGGAATCCACAATAAAAGTTATTATATTTACAATATGAAAAATCATAGTTTACTAGTTGAAAAATACAGACCTACTAATATAGATAATTATGTAGGAAATGAAAATATTAAATCTACAATTAAAGATTATATATCACAAAATGATATTCAAAATTTATTATTTTATGGCCCAGCAGGTACTGGTAAAACAACTTTAGCAAAACTAATAGCTAAAAATATTGATTGTGATTTGTTATATATTAATGCTTCTGATGAAAGAGGTATTGAAACTATTAGAGACAAAGTATCAGGATTTGCTAGTACTATGTCCTTTAAATCCTTAAAAATAGTAATTTTAGATGAAGCTGATTTCCTTACTATAATGGCTCAAGCATCATTAAGAAATGTAATTGAAACATTTTCACGTTCAACTAGATTTATATTAACTTGTAATTATTTAGAACGTATTATTGATCCCTTACAATCAAGATGTCAAACCTTAAAAATAGTTCCACCTAATAAATTAGATATTATTAATCATCTAATGAAGATTACAAATAAGGAAGGTATTAAACATAGTGTAAGTGATTTAGAAACTATCGTAAATAACAATTACCCTGATGTACGTAAAATGCTTAATACTATACAGATATCTACGGTAAATAACACAATAAGTTTAGATGAATCAACATTAGTAGAGAGTAATTATATGGATAAAGTACTCTCAGAACTAAATAAGAAAAAACCTAATTGGAGAACAATTAGACAAATAATTGCTGACTCAAATGTAAGTGATTTTGAAGGATTTTATCGTTATCTTTATGATAAAAGTAATGAATATGCTCCTGGAAAGGAAGGTATGATAGCATATTATATAAATGAGTATTCATACCAATCAAATTTTAGAATAGACAAAGAAGTAAATTGTATGGCTTTAATGTCTAAAATTATAGAAACAATTAAACCTAATATTATTTAAAAATTATTAATTATGCAACCGCAACAACAACCAAACATTGATTTAAAAAACACATCAGCTATAGAAACTGAAGGTGGGGGAAGAATTTGGCAACAAGGAGCTTTACTACGAAAAGTATCTAAATTTGTAACAGGAACAGATTCTGATGCTGTTATGCCAATTCCAGTATTTTATGATCCTGAAACAGGCAAAATTTTAGAGGACTCACTTCCAAAAGAATTAAGAGAAGAATATAAGGATGTCCTTATTAAATCCTAAAAATATATTTGAATGGCTAGAACATTTAACTTATAAAAAATCTAGCTACAATAGTTTTGAGGAAAAATCTTGGGAGAACTTTAATGCTTATATGGTTCATAGATTTGTATCCATGTATGAGGGGTATATTGATATTGCTAATATAGCACAAAGGTTCCACCCTACAGATAAAAGGGGAATTTATAATTTTTATTGTGAAATGTTACCTAAGAAAAAAATGTTTTTAAGGTATATTAAATCAAAAATAAAAACTTCCCCTAAAGAAGTAAAACAATATATTTCTAATTATTATAAATGTAGTTTGGCTGAGGCAAATTAATATATTACATTACTAAATAAGAGTGATATCAAAATTATTTTTGATAAATTAGGAGTAGAGATTAAAGAACAAAAACAATTACTTAAAAAATTATAATATGGCACAATACAGAGTTATAACAATGCTTGAAAAAACTTTTGAAGCCCAAAGAGAAAGAGCATTATTAACACTTGAATTATTAACAGAAAATCCTGCTGGGATAGGTGATCACTCAACAAGTGATTTCTATAATAATGCAGAGGAAGCAGCAAGAGCATTAGCTGAAGCTGAAGACGTTTTAGAAACATTAAAAAGACATTATGGGGACAATGAGTAAAGAAGAGATAGTAGAATTATTTGAAACTGAATACCCAGAATTATCTGAAGAGTATAAGAAGATAGGAATGGAAATGTATACTATGTTTGCTGCTAAACATATGGATTATGGGTTAAATAATATAGCTTTAGGAGGAGATATTTTACATGATGATAATGATAAAAAATTCTCATTAACAGGTTTAGCTATTAGATTAACTGATAAAATAAGTAGATTAAAAAATTTACTATTGAATGGTAAAAACTTTGTTCAAGGTGAAGGAATGGAAGATACTTTTATGGATATAGCTAATTATGGTATTATTGGATTATTAGTAGGAAGGAATAAGTGGAAAAAATAATGTTTTGGCTAAAAAAATACCCCCAATTGTAAAAATAATAAGAAATTATAAACCTGAACCAATCAATTTTGGCTATCAGAAAAACATTTCTTACTCTCAACTTTCGATGTTTAGAAGTTGTCCTCAAAAATGGGCTCTTCAATATAAAGAAGGACATAAAAGACAAACCTCTAGTATTCATACTGTATTTGGAACTGCATTTCATGAAGTAGTACAATATTATTTAGATATAATGTATGAAAAAAGTGGAGCTGCTGCTGATAGAGAAGATCTTGAGGAGTTATTAGAAGAAAAATTAAGGGAAGAATATCTTATCCAGTATAAAAAGAATAAAAATCAACATTTTAGTTCTTCAGAAGAAATAAGAGAATTTTATGATGATGGGGTTCGAATATTAAGATATCTTAAAAAACACAAAGGTAAATATTTTAGTAAAAAGGGATGGTTTTTAGTTGGTTGTGAGGTACCCATATCAATTACGCCTAATAACGCGTATAAAAACGTTATATACAACGGCTTCTTAGATGTTGTGTTATACCATGAACCAACAGATACATTTCAAATAATCGACATTAAAACAAGTACTAAAGGGTGGAATTCATATGCTAAAAAAGATGAAGAAAAACATTTCCAATTAATTTTATATAAAAAATTCTTTGCAGAACAGTTTGGATTAGCAGAAAAAAGTATTGATATTGAATTCCTAATTGTTAGGAGAAAAATATATGAAGGTGGAGAATATCCCCAAAAACGTATACAAACATTTTCTCCAGCTTCTGGAAAGAATAAAACTAATAAAGCAACTAGAATTTTAAATGAATTTATAAATGAAGCATTTGACTATACAGGATACAAAGAAACACTTCACGTTCCAAGACCGTCGAAATGGAACTGCACCTTTTGCCCTTTTAAAGAAGATGACGAATTATGTAATGTCCTTGGCAAGAATTCATAATCCACATATACGTATAGACAAATATAAACCAATAATTAAAGCTATGGCTGATAAAAAAAACATGACACTTACAAGTGTAAAAGTAAAAAGTGATTTATTTGAAAATTTTAAAATTGAATGTGTAAGACGTAAATTCTCATTTCAGAAATTATCTGATAGAGCTATTCATTTATACCTTACAGATGAAGATTTTAGAAAGAAAATACACAGTCACAATAATTTAGAAATTAATCAATAAACAAAAAATGAAAGAAGGTTATATTAAAAAAGAAGATAGAAAAAAAATACTTCTTATAACAGATGATATTAGAGTTCATTCTGGAGTTGCCCAAATAGGTAGAGAAATTGTTTTAAATTCAAGTCATCACTATAATTGGACTTGCATAGCAGGAGCAGTTGAACACCCTGAGGAAGGTAAAGTTATAGATATTTCACAAGAATTAAACGATTTTAATGGATTAGAAGATTCCTATTGCCATTTATATCCAACTAAAGGTTATGGTAATATGGATGTTGTAAGAGCTATAATGCACAGGGAAAAACCAGATGCTATCCTATTAATTACAGATCCTAGATATTTTTCTTGGTTATTCCACAGTGAAGATCAGATTAGAAAAAAAATACCAATTGGCTATCTTAATATTTGGGATAACTACCCAGCTCCAATGTATAACAAAGAATTTTATGAATCTTGTGATTTACTAATGGGTATATCAAAACAAACAGTTAATATTAATAAGTTAGTTTTAGGTGATAGAGGTAAAAATAAAATATTTAAATATGTTCCCCATGGATTAAATAATAACAAATTTAATATATTAGAAGATAATGATATTGAATTAACTACTTTTAGTAAGAATATAGGGTTATCTGAAGATAACAAATTTCATTTATTATTTAATTCTAGAAATATTAGAAGAAAACAAGTATCTAATATTATAATGGCTTGGAAATTATTTATAGATAAATTATCTCCTGAAGAGGCTAAAAAATGTCAACTTACATTAAAAACCGAAGCTATATTTGAACATGGAACAGATTTAAATGCTGTTATAGAATATTTTTGCGATCCTGAAATTTGTAGAGTAGGAATTTTACAACATAAATTAACCACAGAGGAAATGAACTTATTATATAATTCTGCTGATGGTGTAATTCAAATATCAAATGCTGAAGGTTGGGGATTATCTTTAACTGAAGCTATGCTAACAGGTACACCTTTCATTGCTGCTGTTACTGGGGGTATGCAAGACCAAATGCGTTTTGAAGATGAAAAAGGTAATTGGATTGAATTTAATGGTGAATTTCCTTCTAACCATCATGGTAAATATAAAAAACATGGTGAGTGGGCATTACCTGTTTACACAGCAGCAAGTACGTTAGTAGGATCCCCTCCAACACCATACATATATGATGATCATCATAATCTTAATGATGTAGTTGATCAGATAATGAAGTTATATAAAATGGATGATAAAAAAAGAAAATCAATTGGTAAAAAAGGATATGAATGGGCTACAAGTGATGAAGCTGGGTTTACTTCTGAAAAAATGACTGAAAAAGTTATTGATGGGTTTGAAGAATTATTTCAAACTTGGAAACCAAGAGAAAAATATAATTTCTTAAAAGATACAGATTACGAAAAAAGAGTTTTACCACATAAATTAGTTTATTAAATATGAAAAATACATTTATTATAAGTTGCCCTATTGACACATATAGTGGGTATGGAGCAAGATCAAGAGATTTAGTTAAATCTATTATAGAATTAGATAAATATGATGTTAAAATTTTAGGCCAAAGGTGGGGGAGTACTCCTTTTGGGTTTGTTAATGATCACCCTGAATGGCATTTTTTAAAAAATCATATGATTAATGGCCTTGATCAAAAACCAGATATTTGGGCTCAAGTTACAGTTCCTAATGAATTCCAGGCTATTGGGAAATTTAATATAGGGTTTACAGCAGGAATAGAAACTACATTATGTGCCGCTCCATGGGTTGAAGGTATGAACAGAATGGATTTAAATATAGTTTCATCAGAACATTCAAAACAAGTATTTTTGAATTCTAAATTTAATAAAGTAGATCCAAAAACTAATCAAAATATAGGTGTTGTAGAAATGCAAAAACCTATAGAAGTATTATTAGAAGGTGCTAATTTAAATATATATAAACCTATAGAAGAAGATGAAATTACAGAATTAAATTTATTAAAGGATATTAATTCAATTCCTGAGGATTTTGCTTTTTTATCTGTTGGACATTGGATGCAAGGGAGTTTGGGTGAAGATAGAAAAAATATAGGAGTTACTCTTAAATCTTTTTATGAAACCTTTAAAAATAAAAAGAAACAACCAGCATTAATTTTAAAAACATCTTCAGTTAATTCTTCATATATGGATAGAAGAGAAATTATGAATAGAGTAAATGCAGTTCGTAGTAGTTGTAAGGGAAAATTACCTAATGTTTATATATTACATGGTAATTTTACTAATAAAGAAATGAACGAATTATATAATCATCCTAAAATTAAAGCAATGGTATCTCATACTAGAGGAGAAGGATTTGGAAGACCTTTATTAGAATTTAGTTTAGTAAATAAACCTATTATATGTTCAGGATGGTCTGGACAATTAGATTTTTTACAAAATGATTTTACATTATTATTACAAGGAGCTTTAACTAATGTTCATCCCTCTGCTCAACAAAAAGATATGATACTTGCAGAATCTCAATGGTTTCAACCTAATCCCCAAGAAGTACATAGAGCTTATAAAGAAATATTTGATAATTATAAAACTTGGACAACTAAAGCAAAAAGACAGGGATATCATAGTAGAACTTATTTTGCTTTTGAAAATATGAAAGCTAAAATTATAGAAATTTTAGACAAGAATGTTAAAATTGCAGAAGAAGTTACTTTAAATTTACCAAAACTTAAAAAAATAACAAATTCTGAAACATTACCTAAATTAAAAATACCTAAATTAAGTAAAATATAATGGATGAATTAATAATATGCCCTAAATGTGGTTCTGATGCTTGTTATAAGCAAGAAGTAAATGAAAAAATTACTAATTATATGTGTTATGGTTGTGGTTTTATTTCAAATACTTTAATGAAAGATGGTGAAGAATATTGGGAACAACAATTAATGTCACTTCCTGAGTTATATAAAGATTTAATATATAAAGATAAAAATGACCAATATTGGATCCCAAATACAGTTAATCAACCTGAATCAGGAATGGTATTTGTTAATGGTTCAGATAAAGATAATTGGTCTTGGGCTGCTGTAAAAGCAATTGAAGTTGAGGAAAAAGATAAAATAAAATACCCAATTCCTGGAAAATCTGGTGAATATTATAAGCATAGAATGGATATGGAAAACCTAAAATCTTTCGATCCAGAACGTGGTTATATGGATGCACTTTCGTATATTGGGGTATTACCTGAATAAATAAAAAATGAAAATAAGTTATGCAATTCCAGTTTGTAATGAAATTAATGAATTACAAAGATTAGTAGATTTTTTAACAAAATATAAACGTGAAAAAGATGAAATTGTTATTTTATTTGATTCACAAAATGGTTCTAAAGCAGTAGAAGAATATTTAAGGGCTAAAACCGTAAATACAAAAACACCTTTTATATGGTACTCTAATCCTTTAAATAACAATTTTGCTCAACAAAAAAATTATCTTACTAAGATGTGTAATGGGGATTGGATATTTTTAATTGATGCAGATGAATATCCAGATGAATATCTTTGTACTGCTCTACCTTGGATGATTAAAAATAATCCTGATGTAGAAGCTTATTGGGTTTCTAGAATTAATACTGTAACAGGTTTAACTCCTGAACATACCCAAAAGTGGGGTTGGAATGTTAATAATAAGGGTTGGGTTAACTTTCCGGATAAACAATTAAGGATTTATAAAAATGATCCTGATAGAATTAAATGGACAAAACCCGTTCATGAACAGTTAATAGGTTATGATAAATTTGCTGATTTACCTGGTAATGAAGAATATTGTCTATATCACCCTAAAGATATAAAAAGACAAGAGAGACAAAATAAGTTTTATGATACATTATGAAAAAGTTATTAGTTACAGGTGGTAAAGGAATGGTAGGGTCTGCAATTGATTCTTCTATTAAATTAGGAAGAGAATATAATTTAATCGACCCTCAAGAAACTTTAAAAGCCTTTACTGATCACAATCCTACTCATGTAATTCATTGTGCAGGGAAAGTAGGAGGAGTAGGAGGTAATATGAATTATAAAGGTGAGTATTTTTATGATAACTTAATGATTAATACTAATGTTATTGAATCAGCTAGAAAAACAGGTGTAAAACATTTAGTTGCATTTCTATCTACTTGTGTGTTTCCTGATAATGTAGAATATCCTTTAACCCCTAACCAAGTTCATTTAGGTGAACCCCATTCATCAAATTATCCATATGCATATGCTAAACGGATGGCAGATGTTCAAATTAGGGCATACCGTGAACAATATGGTTTAAATTATACATCAATTATACCCTCTAACATTTATGGCCCTAATGATAATTTTTCTTTGGAACATGGTCATGTAATGCCAATGTTAATTCATAAATTGTATTTAGCTAAACAAAACAATACAGATTTTATTGTGTGGGGTAGTGGTAAACCCTTAAGAGAATTTATCTATTCAAAAGATATAGCTAAAATTTCAAAATGGGTTGTAGAAAATTATGCTGGTGAAGAATCTTTAATTATAAGTGGTGATGAAGAAGTTTCAATTAAAGATTTAGTTGGAGTTTTAGTTGATGAATTTAATTTTAAGGGTAAAGTAATATTTGATACCAGCAAACCAGATGGGCAATATCAAAAACCTTCAGATAATTCTAAAATCAAAGAACTACTACCTAATTTTAAGTATACACCATTCGAGCAAGGTATAAAAGAAACAGTTAATTGGTTTAAAGAAAATTATAAAAATGCAAGAAAATAAAGTAGCCTTAATCACAGGTATAAATGGTCAGGATGGTTCATATTTAGCTGAATTTTTATTAAGTAAAGGATATGAAGTTTGGGGGATCCTCAAACGTAATTCTGTGGCAGAAAATCAAACAGCAAGAATACCAGATAATATATTTAAAAAGTTAAAATTAGAATATGCAGATATAATAGATTTATCTTCATTAATGAAAGTTTTACAAAAATCTAAACCTGATGAAATTTATAATTTGGCAGCTCAATCACATGTAAGAATTTCATTTGATCAACCTTTATATACAGCCCAGTGTACTGGTTTAGGGGTTTTAAATCTTTTAGAAGCTACTAAATTAATATGTCCAAACGCCAAAATATATCAAGCATCAAGTAGTGAAATGTTTGGTAATAGTATAGATAAAGATGGTTACCAAAGGGAAACTACCCCTATGAATCCTGTTAGTCCTTATGGCTGTGCTAAAGTTTTTGCTTATAATATTTGTAAAAACTATAGAAATTCTTATGGGATGTTTATTTCTAATGGGATATTATTTAATCATGAATCACCACGTAGAGGTACTAATTTTGTAACTAATAAAATAGTAAAAACTGCAGTTGAAATAAAAAAACAACTTAGTAATGAATTAGTATTAGGAAATTTAGAAGCAACACGTGATTGGGGTCATGCTAAAGATTATGTTGAAGTAATGTGGTTAGTACTACAACAAGAAAATCCAGATGATTTTGTATGTTCAACAGGTATATCTCATTCAGTACAAGATTTAGTAGAATATACTTTTAATAAATTAAATTTAGATTGGAAACAATATGTAAAAACAAATTCTAAATATTTACGTCCTGAAGAATTAAAAGATTTAAAAGGTGATTCAACTAAATTAAAAAAACTTACAGGATGGGAACCTAAATATACCTTTGAAACTATGATTGATGAAATGATTAACCATTGGGATAATATATTATGAAAGTAGCATTTTTAACAGAAATGGGATTTGAAGGATTAATACCCTCAAACCATCCAAACATGAGAACTGAATTTGCATGGATGTATGCTCTAAAAGCCGATCATTTTAATATAAATAATATTTTAAATGTTCAAAATTATGATCATATATTTGTAATTATACCAAAAGGCAAATTGAATTTAAGCGCAGAAGGAACTAAAATAGGAAACCAATCAAATCCTGCTTCTGCTCTACTTGCTTCTAATATAATTGAAAAATTAAAAAAGCATAATGGTAAAGTTCATTATATGCAAGAAGGTCCTAGTTGGTGGTTTAATGATTATGAAATAGTAGACCAATTTAATTTTTATAATTCATTATCAAATTGTGATAGTATATTTGCTCATAATGAATATGATATGAAATTTTACAAAGGTTTATTTCCAAATAAAGAAATAAATAGAATGCCTACTCTTCTTATTGAAGATTTAATTAAAAATATCATTCCTCAACCCGAAGATAAAGTAATTATAGGAGGTAACTTTGCAAGATGGTATGGTGGTTTTCAAAGTTATTTAGTTGCTGATGAATTTGGGGTAGATAAATGGACACAAGATTCTCATGCTAAACGTGAAAATGAAGATATTATACATGATTTAAATCATCTTCCACGAATGTCATGGATAGATTGGATGAAAACGTTATCTACGTTTAAATACGCAGTACATTTAATGCCTACAATAGCAGCAGGTACATTTAGTTTAAACTGTGCTTATTTCGGTATTCCTTGTATTGGAAATAAAAAAGTAGACACACAACGAATATGTCACCCTGATTTAGCAGTAGATGTGGATGATGTAGAAAAAGCCCGTATATTATCTAATAAATTAAAAACAGATAAAGATTTTTATGATTACTGTAGTGATGTTTCTAAGATGATGTACAAAGAACATTATAATATTAAAGTATGGAAAAAGAAAATAAATTTAAAATAGTAATTCCCTCATATAATAATGCTGAATGGGTAGAACCTAATTTAGCTAGTATTTTAAATCAAACATATACTAATTATGAAGTTCTTTATATAGATGATGCTTCTACTGATAATACCTTTGAATTAGTAGATGCTATAGTAGGAGATAATCCTTTATTTACGATTCGTAGAAATCCTGAAAATATGAGGCGGGGTTATAACACTTCTCCCAAAGTATTAAAAGAATTTTTTGATGATGATGAAGATATTTTAGTTTATGTAGATGGGGATGATTGGTTAGCCTATCCAGATACTCTAGAAAGATTAAATAAATACTATAATGAAAAGGACCCCTGGATGACTTATGGGCAAATGGTTGTATGGAAGGGGGGAGATGAATATTCATGGCCATTTCCACAAAATAGTCATTATCCTGATGTAGTCCACCAAAATAATGCATACAGAAAGGATTTATGGCGTGCTAGTCATTTAAGAACTTTTAAATGGCATTTATATAAAAAAATACAAGAAAATTCCCTAAAATATACTCTTACCCAAAAATATTATCTCCATGCTGAAGACTTAGCAGGTAGTTTTCCCTGTTTAGAAATGTGCCCAGCTGAGAAAATTGGAGTATTAGATTTTGTTACTTATACTTTTAATGAAAGCAAATCTAATCAAATAAGATCCCAAAATCGTATCAAAGAAGCAGGACAAACAAAAACCCATAGTGGTATAACTAAAATGGAAATAGAAATTCGTAATCAATCACCTTATAATAAAATTCAATGATACAAATTAATCCTAAAGGGGGTCTAGGAAATATGTTATTCCAAATAGCGGCAGGATACGCTTTAGCTTATAAACTAGGGACTGACTGGGCAGTTCTTACCCCCCAATCTAATATCCATGGGGATATGTATAACAAATATAAAAGTAATATCTTAAGCAAGATACCTTTTATAAATACAGGGTATAAACACCCCATATATAATGAACCTTCATTTGAATATAGCCCCCTTCCATTAGAAAAAAATATTACCCTAGATGGGTTTTTCCAATCAGAAAAATATTTTTCCCATTACAAAAACCTAATCCTAGACTTATTCTTACAGGATTGTTCTTATTTAAATGAAGCTAAATCTCAAATTGGATTATATAATACATCCTCTACAGTCTCCTTACATATTAGAAGAGGGGATTATTTAAAATATCCTAACCATCACCCTCAACCACCTATTGAATATTATAATCGTTCCTTAAATTTATTTCCTAACCACAATATACTAGTTTTTAGTGATGATATAAATTGGTGTAAAGAAAATTTAAATAGAAATAATTTATTTTATATAGAAAATAACCCAGACGTAGTTGATTTATATCTAATGTCCTTATGTGATAATAATATTATTACTAATTCTACTTTTAGTTGGTGGGGGGCATGGTTAAATAAAAATAGTAACAAAATAATCACTGTTCCTAATATATGGTTTGGATCCTCTATAAAACATAGTTCAAAAGATTTAATACCTAATAGTTGGAAAATTTTATAAATAAAAGTCTTACAAATGGAATATTTACAAATAAATGATGAAAATTATAAAAAATTTTTACAAAATAAAAAAGTAGCTATAATAGGACCTGCGGAATCAGTATTTTTTAGTGAGAAAGGTAAGTATATTGATAGTTTCGATATAGTTGTTAGAATCAATCGAGGTATAGAAATGATAAATGGTAACGAATCATTCATAGGTAGTTATACTAATATACTCTATAATTCATTAGATTTTGATCCTAATTCTGGTGGAATTCTAAAAGGTGTTGATGATGAAATTAAATTTATATGTTGCCCTTATCCTATAGAAAAAGGTACATTTAGGGGGGCACCTAAGTCAATATTTGATAAATTTAATATTAGATTTATCAATACTGATGTATATAATCAAATTAAATTAAACACAAATAGTTCACTTAATTCTGGATTTGGTGCTATAATAGATATATTACAATATGACATACAACAATTATATATAACGGGTATTGATTTTTATAGAAGTTTATATTCTAGTAAATACCCTAGTCAAACAGGTAAAATGGATATATCCGGAGGTTTTGATATGGTTGAAAAAGTTTTAGAATTCATAGAAAATCCAAATAACCCCCGCTATCATAATCCAGATAGGCAATATATTGAATTTAAAAAAATTGTAAATTCTGATAATCGGATAGAATTAGATCCTTTTTTAACAAAAATAATCAAGGACAGCAGATACGATGAGTGGGATACAATTCCTAAAAATTAAAATAATTAAACAAATATGATAGACAATATGGATAATATAACTAAAATGGTTCAACTAAATGGACTTATAGGTTTAAAAATCTCATTTGAAGATGAAGGAGCATCAAATAAAGATGTAAATGATATTTTAAATATTTGTAATAAACATTCGTTAAGCTCTACAATAAAAATTGGGGGTTGTGAAGCTAAAACAGACAGTATAACATGTATGGATTTAGATATTAACAATATTGTTGCACCAATGATAGAAACTCAATACGCATTTAAAAAATTTAAAATGATGTGTGAAGAAGTATTTAAAGATAAAATACATTTATATAATTTTTATATAAATATAGAAACTGTAAATGCTATTAAAAATTTAGATGAAATTTTAAAATTAAATGATGGGTTTTTAAAAGGTTTAGTTTTTGGAAGGTCTGATATTATAGGAAGTTTAAATATGAATAAAGATCAAGTGGACAGTGATAAAATTTTTAATCTTATACGATCTGCTTTAATATTAGCAAAAAAACATAATCTTATCACAACTATAGGGGGCAATTTAACATCTAAAAGTAAAACCTTTGTAATGAAATTATTTAATGATAACTTATTAGATAGAGTCGAAACAAGGTTAGCAGTTTGTTCATTAAAAGATTTAAAAAGCACTTACAACTCTTTTATAGATAATGCAATTGAGTTAGAAAAATCTATATTACAAAAAAGAATAGATAGATTAGAACGTGAATTATACCCTTGGAAAAAAAGATATAGAAGTATAGATTCTAGAACCTCTTTTGTAAATACAGTAGAAAAATCAGAAAGAACAACTTTAGTTTTAGACTTTGATAAAGTTATACACGATATGACAAGAGGCTTTCATGATGGTACAATCTATGGTAAACCATTAGAAGGAACTACTGAATCATTAAAACTACTATCAGAAAAATTTGATTTAATAGTATATTCATGTAAATCCAACCCAACAAGACCTTTAATAAATGGTAAAACAGGAACAGAGCTAATCTGGGAGTGGTTAAAAAACAACGAGTTAAATTTATATATAAAAGATGTTACATTTGGTAAACCTAATGCGGTTGCATATATAGATGATAAAGCTATACGTTTTTCTACTTGGGAAAAATGTATAGCAGATTTAAAAACCATGAAATTATTATAATGAAGATATTAATTACAGGGGGTGCAGGATTTATTGGTAAAAAATTAGCTAATAAATTAAAAGATATCCATGAAGTGCATATACTTGATAAAAAACAAGATATTAATTTAGAACAAACGTTTAAATTTTTTAATTTTGATATGTCAGAAAGTGAACACTTTAATAAACTAGATAAAGATTATGATATAGTGTTTCATTTAGCAGCACAATCTGGGGGTTATTACTCATTAACAAATCCCCAAGATGATTGCGATTGGAATTGTAAAGCAACAGTTAATTTAGTTGAATTTTGTCTGAGTATAAAACCTAAAAAAGTAATTTTTACCTCCTCAATGGCAGTGTATGGAAATGCCAATAATGCAACAGAAGATTGTATTCCAAACCCAATAAGTTTTTATGGTGTGAGTAAATTAGCATCTGAAAATTATATAAAACTATTAAAAGAACATAAAGATATAACTTATAGCATATACAGATTATTTGCAACATATGGTTCATACCAAGATCTTAATAATTTACATCAAGGTATTGTAAGTATCTATTTAAGTTATGCTATACAAAATAAAGAAGTACCAATTACTGGGAAAGAAGATAGAGTTAGATGTTTAGTACATGTTAATGATGTTTGTTCTGCTTTAGAACAATCTATTACAAATAGTAAAACTGATAATAATATTTTTAATGTATTAAATGAAGAAGTTTGTACACCAAGAAGTATTATAGATACTATTTCAAACTCTATGGGAGAAACAATTAAAATCATAGAAAATGAAGGATACACTGGTGACCAAACATTTATTACAGGTAAGAATACAAAGTTAAAAAATACTGGATGGTCTCCATCATTAAATTTATCTCAGGGCGTTTCAGAATTTTATAAAAATATAAAGACCAAAAAATGAATAATATAACTGCAATTATACCAGTAAGAGCAGGATCTCAGAGAGTTAAAAATAAAAATCTCAAACCTTTTTCAGATTCCAACTTATTAGAAGTAAAGATTAACCAAATTAAACAATTACCTGTAGACAGAATTATAGTAAACACTGATAGTCAAGAAGCAATACAAATCGCTAAAAAACATAATATAGAATTTTTTAAAAGAGAAGTATATTATGCTAGCTCTGAATGTAGTGGTAGTGATTATCATGAATATCTTGCAAAAGTTACTAAAGCAGAGAATCTATTAATAGCACAGGTTACGTGTCCCTTAATTAAACATGAAAGTTACTTAAAAGCAATACAATTATTTTTTAATACAGATTGTGATTCTATAATGTCTGTTCAAAAATTCCAAAATTTTTTATTTAAAGATGGTAAACCCATAAACTATACTTTAAATAATATGCCAAAATCACAAGATTTAGAAGCATACCAAATCCCAACATTTGGTATTGTATTATGTAAAAGAAAAAAAATGTTAGAACATAAAAACTTTATTTGTGGTAAATATAAATTTATAGAATTAGATGATATAGAATCAATAGATATAGATACACCCTTAGATTTTGAATTTGCTGAATTTTTATATAAAAATAACACAACTAAAAACTCCTAAAATGAAAAAAATCAGTTTAATAATACCAAGTTATAATACAGAAAAACATCTAATTAATACTTACAACTCAGTTAGAAAATACTATAAGGATATTGAGATGGTTATTATTAATGATGGATCTACTGATAATACCTCTGAGTGGTTAGAGGCATTAAAAGATGACAATGTAATAAAAATAAATTCTAAAGAAAGAAAAGGACATACATTCTTTTATGATGAAGGAATGAGACAAGCTACTAATGAGATAGTAGGCATAATGCATTCTGATATGATTATAGGTCCCCTTTATGTAGAAAATATGTTAAAACATTTAGAACGAGGTAAAGTAGTATGTGCAACTAGAATAGAACCACCAATCCACCCCGCAGGTAAAGAGAAAATCGTAATGGATTTTGGAATGGATCATAATGATCTTAAGTTAGATGAATTTGAAAAATTTTGCAATGAAAAATCTAATGAATTTAAAAATATAACTACAAAAGGTATATTTGCCCCTTGGGTATTATATAAAGAAGATCATTTTGCTATAGGAGGACATGATCAAACATTTGCACCCTATGGGTATGAAGACTCAGATATTTTTAATAGATGGATTTTAGCTGGTTATGAGATGGTTCAAAGTAGAGATGCGTTTGTTTATCATTTAACTTGTAGGGGACATAGATGGAATAAAGGAGTTGGTATTGTAAATGATGATTATGAATCAACTATGGGTAGGTGTAGAATGGATTTTATTAGAAAGTGGGGTGATTGGATCCGAAATGATGAATATCAATTTCCAATTATTAATCCTAAATATGATGTAGGAATTATTTCACACCAAAATAATATAGATCTATTACGTGCTTTAGAACCATGGTGTAGTACAATATACACTAATTGTAATATCCAAGATTATATCAAAACCGAACAACATAATACTACTATGGATCTATATGAAAGAGTAAAACCATATGACAATGAAAAAAATAATGAAATTTTAATTACTATAGGTGATAATTTTGATAATGAAGATTATAGACATATTCAAAATTTATCTGCTATATTAAAAGATAGTGGAGAAAAAGGAGAATTTGTATTAGGTAATTTAAGAATAGAAATTATTAAAATGAAAGATTATGTTAATGATTTAATTAATTTATAAAAATGAAAAAAGCAATAGTAACCGGAGGAGCTGGTTTTATAGGTTCAAATTTAGTAGATAAATTGGTTGATATGGGAATAGAAGTTCATATCATAGATGATTTATCAACAGGCTTTGAAAAAAATATTAACCCAAAAGCTATATTTCACAAAATAGATATATCAACATTAAACCCAGATTTAGCATGGTATGAATTTAGAGATACAGACGTAGTATTTCATTTAGCTGCATCAGCAAGAGTACAACCATCAATAGAGAACCCAATTCCTTTTGATAATGTAAATGTTAGTGGTACATTAAGAATGTTAAAGTTAGCACATAATTTAGGTGTAAAAAGATTTGTTTATAGTGCTAGTAGTTCTTGTTATGGGAATGCTACTAAATTTCCAACTCCTGAAGAACATTCAACTAACCCATTATCACCTTATGGTTTACAAAAATACGTTGGAGAACAATATTGTAAAATGTTCAGTGAAGTATATAATTTAGATACTGTGTCATTAAGATATTTTAACGTGTATGGTGAAAGAATGAGTTTAGAGGGAGCCTATAAATTAGCTATTCCTATATTTGCTGACCAAATGTTAAATGGAAAACCATTAACAATTAACAATGATGGTGAGCAACGTAGGGATTTTATATATGTAGGAGACGTAGTTAATGCTAATATATTAGCAGCTACAAATCCTGAAGATTTAAAAGGTGAATCATTTAATATTGGTAATGGGGATAATTATTCCGTGAATGAACTAGCAGATATGTTTGGGGGTGAAAAATTATATGGTAATAAAGTAATAGAACCATTCCAAACATTAGCTGATAATTCTAAAGCATTATTAATGTTAGATTGGGACCCAAAAGGTGATTTACTAACATGGGTAAAAAAATATAAACAAGAATTAGGGATATGAAAAAAATAGGAATTATAGGCCGAGCTACAGCTAATATATAATATTTATAACCATCAACCCCCAAAATTTACTACTATGGAGAAAGAAACAAAGAAAAGGAAGATTACAAGTATTGAGATAAGTTATAATACCAAAAGGGAGTTAAAAGAATTATCTAATAAAGAAGAATTTCAAAATATTATAATGAGGGATTCTTTTAAGGCAATTAAAGAAGCAATTAAAAATGATAATACAACAGTAGAACTATTTAATATAGTAAATTTATCTGTAATAATAAAATTATCATCTTTATATTACCCATCAGCACTAAAAAAAATAAGTAATTATTTTGAAGAATATGAAGAGTACGAAAAGTGTGCTGAAATAAAAACTTTATTAAGTAATTTGGAAAAGTAAAAAATTATTCGTATATTAACAATAAAAACATGATGGAATACGGTTTATTCACAAAAAAAGGTAGTGAAGTTATCACTAGAAAATCATTTAATTCTCTAGAGGAAGCTTATAATTGGTTTGCACAACTTAAAAAAATGCCTTTAGATAAATTTAAGGAAGTATTTATTGTAACTAAAACATATAAAAATGAAATTTAAACCAGGACAAGGAAAAAGTCAAAAACAATATGAAGCTAGTGCTAAAGCAGCTTTTTATGGATGGTTTGGTGTAGCAATTATGGTAATAGTATTAATTTTATTTACATTACTTAGTGGATGTTCTACCACCAAAAAAATAGATGAATGTTGTAAAAATAAAAAAGCTCATGCTTCTATGATTGAAGCTACTAAATCAGGACAGTTAAAATAATGGATGAATTATTTGAGGGCGAAGATGACATCAGAGATTTATTTAAACAGATGTTGGGAAGTGATATTATTATTAAAGATAATATTAAGGAAAGTGAGGAAAAATTATTTATCCTATTTGTAGAACAATTAGAAAAAGCTAAAGACTTAGAAGATAAAGTTGTTGAAATAGGATTAGACGTACATTCATTAGTTGATCCTCTTTGGATAGTAATAGAAAATATGTTAAAGCTTCAATTTGGGTTGGACACAACTAATCTTATTATGTTTTATTTATATGATAGAATAGGCCCAGATGGTAAAATTATCCCATTAGTTGAAGAAGAATCAGATAAAAAATTCATATTAAAGGATCCTAAAGATCTATTTTCATATATAAAATTTAGATACTCCGATAAATAATTTGGATATTTTAAGTATTTTTCGTATATTTATTTCATAAACATTACAGAGATATGGAAATGATAGATTGCACTAGGTGTAGAGAAGCTATGCCTAAATTAAGATTAACAAAATTTGGATACGATTTTTGTATTAATTGTTCAACCGAAAGACCAAAAAAAGCAATTAATGTAACCGGAGGTAGTGGTGATCACACTTATAATACTATAGAAGTTGTAACATCAGAACAATATGATGTTTATAAGAAACAACAAGAATTAAATAAAAAAGTTAAATTCGGAGATGCCGAAAGCTAAACCTTTAAGTAAGGAACAAATTGTAGCTGCAATGTCTCAAACTCTAAGTAACAGAGCTGCAGCTAGGTATCTTAATGTAAGTTATATACATTATAAAAAATGGGCTAAATTATATGAGAGTGATACTCATGATAATTTATTTGAACAACATAAAAACCAATGTGGTAAAGGTATTCCTAAATTTTTAAGAGGTAAAGGAAAAGAACCGGCATTAATAGATATAATTGAAGGTAGGGTTGATGCATCATCATTCTCACCTGATAAAATAAAATATAGACTAATTACAGAGGGTCATTTATTAGAAGAATGTGCTGTATGTAAATTTAATGAACGTAGGGTAAATGATTATAAAATACCTTTATTATTAAATTTTAAAGATAATAATAAAAAAAATTATAGAAAAGAAAATATAGAATTATTATGTTATAATCATTATTTCCTTACAGTAGGTGATATTTTTACTGATAAACAAATTAAAGGAATTGAAGATCATAAACCAGTAAATCAAGGAAATGTTGAGTGGGAATTAGATGATTATCAACTTCAACAATTAGAAAAATTAGGTTTAGGTAATAATAATGATGAAGAAGATTATATATCAAGAATATAATGAAAAAATATAAAAGCTTAAAAAATAAAAAACATAACAAGATTGTTAAGGATTATGATAAACAAAAAGAAAAACATCTTGAAAAGTTAGCTACTAAGATTTTAAAAAATGATGAAAAAGCTGAAAAATTAAAATCTAAACATATTAAAGGAGATTTTTTAACTAATTTTTAATTATGGATTATAGAACAACAGTACCAGTTATATTGTTAATAATGGTTTTATTTATGTTTATGGATGAAACATCTAAAGTAAATCAACTACAGCATCGATTAGATGGTAAGGATTTAATTATAGACAGTTTAAAACATGAAATAGACACACTACAATGGGAATATGAAATATATGACTATAATTATATAGATAATACAACCCATCTAATATCAGCTATTATGTTTGTTGAATCTAGTTATAATAATTTAGCTTATAATGCTAGTGAAGATGCTGTAGGTTGTTTACAAATTAGAAAATGTATGGTAGATGATATCAATAGAATATTAAAAAGACAAAACCTACCAGTAAGATATTCTTATAGTGATAGGTGGTCAAGAAATAAATCAATTCAAATGTTTGATATTTACTGTAAATATTATAAATTAAACACAGCTGAGGAAATAGCTAGATGTTGGAATGGAGGACCTAATGGAATGCAAAATGAAATGACTGTAGGTTATTGGAAAAAAGTAAGTAATAAATTAGATATATGATGGGTTCAGTAGACCATTTAAGGTATATTTTTAGTAATATGGATGGAGAATTAGCAGCTGATATTGAAGAAAATACCCCTGGTGGTTTAAAAATGTTATGTAATTTATATTCACTTCAATTACAATTAGAAAAAGAACGTTATAAAACTTCACGTAGAAGTGTATTTGAATATCTCGCGTAAAATATTTGGATACCTGAGATATCTTTCGTATATTTACCCCGTAAATGAGTTACGAACAAAAAATAAAGGTTATGCAAGTATTAAGATTTTTTACAGATGAATTAACAGGAGATGAATGTGCAATCGCTTGGAATGGTACAGAAGAGATTTGTATTACAGCTGATGAAGCCTGGGATATAGAGGCTGAAGCGCAAGCCAAGCAAGATGCGTATGAATTAAGATGTGAAATAGAAAGTTAATATGAAATCAGTAATATATTTTCACGGATTAGAAAGCAAACCAGGTGGTATTAAGGTTGAATTTTTAGATAACGCAGTTGACATTGTTGAAGCACCTGCTATGGATTATACACAAAAAGGTGTATTTAAAGAGTGGTTAAATTATGTTAAAACCGAACAACCTGATTTAATTATAGGATCTAGTATGGGTGGTTATTTTGCTTTAGGATTAGCTAGTCATACTGGTATTCCTGTTTTAGCATTCAATCCAGCAGTTCATAGTAGATCATTTGAAATTGATGGTTTAACATCAGGTAAAGAAAGAGTAAAAGGTATAGTAGCTTTAGGTGCTGCTGATGATATTATTTCACCTAGTAAAACATTTAACATGTTAAGAGGTGATTGGAATGATCTTTATATGCATTTAGAAAATAATATGGGTCATAGGGTACCATTAAGTGTTTTTATTGATATGTATAATAAAATACATGATGAAGGATACATTTAATTTAAAAAAATATCTTAAAGAAGGTAAATTATATGAAGATTTACCTAAAGGTAAATGGGTTGATTTAGATGATGTAGATCAAGGTGAGTATGCTGAAAATATATTTGATTTAATCAAAACAGCTTATGCTTCAATTGGTGGTCATTCTAATTACCAATCACCTACTGATGTAGTAGGTAGTGAGGGGGGTGCTGATTATGAAGTAATAAATTTAGATGATGATCCAGATATTGAAGCAGTATCTGTAAGTAAGAAAAAATCAGCAGGTGATAAATTTGTAGCAACAGGTCATGATGGTTCTAAAGTAGCTAAATCTGCAGTAGTAAATCATAAAGCTGATAAATTAAAGAAAAGTGGTCATTATGTAGAAGTATCAGGTAGAATAAAAGATATAATGTTAGGTAAAGGAGTACCTATGGTAACAGATGAAGACACAATAAGAAAAGCATTAAAAGGTAAGGAAATTGAAATGAATGATGATGGTTCATATCAAAGAAAAATCGCAGGAAAAATGTATACTAAAGTATTATTAGGAAAACCACTATAAAATGAATGAAGAAACTAAAAGCCAAGTTATAGAATACGTTTATAACAATTACAAATCATATAAAGACAAAGAATTAATAGTTGAAGAATTTGATAATTGTTTTCGTATTAAAATAAATAAAGATGAATCACCTTTAATATTAGGTAAAGGAATTATAAAGTAAAATTAATTAAAATAAAAGTTATGTTACAAAAATTATCAATTGAAGAAGCATCTAAATATTTTGAAGCTAAAAATGTTAGTGATGCATCATATTTTACATTTAAGCCATCTAAAAAAGGTCCTGAATGGGAAGATGTAGTATATTATACTAGTAGAAAAAAATATTCCCACACAGAAAGAAATGATGAATATGATAGTTGGGTTTATGTATTATCTAATCCAACACAACCTGGAATACTTAAAATAGGATATACTAGAAACACCCCAGAGGAAAGAGCAAGACAATTATCAACTTCAACAGGAGTAGCTTTACCCTATGAAGTAGAATTTGCTTATAATTGTTGGAATGGTATTGATTTAGAAAAAGATGTTCACGAAAGATTACATGAATGCAGAATAAGTAATCAAAGAGAATTTTTTCAAATGGATATTGATGAGGCAAGAGATATTATTGAAGAAATGGGAAAATCTTACGTGTAAATATTTGGATACCTGAAGTATCCTTCGTATATTTACAACGTAAATAAGGCACAGAGCCGGAAAACAAAACAAAAATAAAGGTTATGAATTTAAAAAACAATCACAAAGAAATTTATCAAAGATTATCAAATGAAGATACAGTATTATTTTCTGCAGTTAATGAAAAAAATGCACTTATTACTTTTGATGAATATTATGAAAGAAATAATTTTGCTTCAGCAATTGAAGAAATTATGTTAAAACTTTATGGTGGAAAAACATTATTAGAATGGAGAAAAGAAAATGATGTTGAAGATGATTACACAGTAGAATGCTCAGCTGCATTAGATAATGAGTGGTATTACGAAAGTATGTAAAAGATTTATGCGAAGATATTTGGTTTCCTGAGATATCTTTCGTATATTTACCCTGTAAATGAGTTACAAACAATTAAATTAAATAAAGGTTATATGTCAAACACAGTAAAAAGAGGTCGTCCAAGAAAAGTAATGAGTATCAAAACAGTCAAAATGAATGACTTAAGTTTTAATAAAGGTTTATTTAAGCCAATGTGTACTAAAACTAAGGTTGATGGATTTTTTAGTTCAGATAAAGGTATAATGCCTGGAACTAATATTGTAGTTACAGGTGATCCTGGTGTTGGTAAAACAACAGTATTATTAGATGTTCTTGCTGATCTTCAAAAAGGTGGTAAAAAATGTTTATTTATTTCAGGTGAGATGAATGCAATTGATATGGTAGGATATGTTCGTAGATTTCCAAAATTTGGTAAATTAGATATTCTATTTATGGGTGATTATGCTGAAGTTAATCCTGATGTTGTATTAAGAACAGCATTAAAAGAAGGATATGATTGTGTTTTAATTGATTCACTTGCTGAAATTTCAGATAGTTATGTTGAGCAATTTGGTGGTTCAGTTAAATCAAATACAAATAGAATTCTTCAATTATTAGATGAACATAATCAGGGTAATAATGAGGATAATATAAATACAACATTTTTAGTTATTCAACAAGTTACTAAAAGTGGTATGTTCGTTGGATCAAATAAAATTAAACATATGACAACAGCAATGGGTCATTTAAAGTTTGATGAAGAAGGTCGTTACTTACATTTTAGTAAAAATCGTAGAGGTGGTAATGGTAATAAATTATACTTTAATTTAGATAGTAAAAATAAAGTAAATTGGTTATTTGAAGCCCCATTAAATATGTAAAAGGTAATTGCGAAGGGATTTGGAGAAGCCAGATTCCCTTCGTATATTTACCCCGTAAATGAGTTAAGAATTAAAACCAATATTATGTTAGAATTGTTAAAAGAGTTTAAAGAGTGTGTTAAGGAAAATCCAATTGAAGTGTTAAAAGAAAGTGCAGCAATATTTTTAATATTTGCAACATTTTACTATACAATAATATTTGGATCAATAATAGGTTTAGTATAAAAATAATATTAATTAAAATTAAATAAAGGTTATGTCGAAAATTAGAGTAAATACAGATAATAGTAAATTAGTGGATGGTAAATTATTTATTAATTTATTAAAATTAGATAGTTTAAAAAAACATCAAAGAGAAAATGTTAATGATGCTAGTAGTATATTTCATCCTATGTTAGGAAGAATGGTATCATATGAAGGTGAATTTATTAGAATTAAAAAATAAAAGTTATATGTCAAAAGCAAAAAGATTAGTACTCACAAATGAGTGGGTTGAAATAAAAGAAATGTTTGAAGCAAACACTAATGGTTGTGAAGATTATGGTAAAAATTTTGAAATTGGGGGTAAGTTAGATATTCTAACTAGATCATTTTTAGATAGATTAGGCGATATTACAACACATAAAGGTTATCACTGTGTAATTGATGGTGTTAAAATGAATCTATGGAAAGAAAGATTATGGTCTGTGGTTGAAAATGCAGGTTTATTAGCTCCAATAGCTTGGAAAATAGATAAGGCAACTCAAGAAGAAATAGATAGAAAAGTTGAATTAGAAGAAGCTAAATGGGATAATGAATTTGATGAGTTGGATGATTATGAACCAACAGATGAGGAATTGATGGAAACTGAAGACCCAGAATTCAATAATATTAACTTAGAATTAGAATTAGAATAATATGTACGATGACTTTCAAATAGTAACACAAGGGGATAGTTTTTTAATGGGATTATCTTATTATGGTAAGGATGATGTAGTTGAAGAGGATTGGGCTGAATTAAATCTTTATTTAGGTTTTGTTAGATTAACATGGAGAAAATTTTAATATGGGCAAAGCATTATTATATACAATATTAATATTTTTTATAACTCAATCAGCAGTTTGGTTCCAAACTAATGGTCAGTTTATATCTGAATGGTGTAAAAATAACCCATTTATTTTAAGTTTATTTGGTATACCTATTAGTTTAGGTTATATTTATGCCACGAAATGGGCTTTTATAGCATTTGATGATTTACTTTGGCCTGGAAGATTATTAGGATTTGCATTGGGAATAATTTCATTTACTATACTAACTAATTATTATATGGGTGAGGGTATTACCCCTAAAGTATTAGTAAGTTTATTACTAGCAGTATTATTAGTATTAATTCAAGCTTTTTGGAAATGATAGGAATACATTATATAAAACATTTAAATGATAAAAGTTATATTGTTAAACAAGAAATATCTAAACATATGTTTATACAAAATAACCAAGTAAGAATGGATTGGGTACAATTATATAGAGATGAAATGAATTATGACCATGTCCTGCAGAGCGATGATAAGTTCTTCTTTTGTGAAACAATACAAGAAGCAAAAATAATAGAATATTTATAACATATGGAAAATTTTGAAAACTTTTTTAATAATGATAACCTTAAAAACGAGGTTACAAATGATGAATTAGCTAGGTTGGCTAATGATAATACTTTTAATATATTGATGGGTAATATTACAGTTGATGAATTATTTAATCAAGATATTGACATACCCCTATTAATTGACCCTTCACAAGGATCTATATCAGATGAATCTAAGGTAGAGATATTAGATAGTATGATAGAGTACTATGTTGAAGAGGAAGATTACGAAAAATGTAGTGAATTAGTAAAATTAAAAAATAAATTATGAAATTAGATAATAAAATTATAGGTTGTATTTGGGATGGTTGTGCTAAACAAATAGTTGAAGGTTATGTTTATGTTAAGATGGATGATATAATCAAAATAGATATTGATAATGAAGATTTGATTATGGATGATTTAGAAATAACCCCTAAAGTAATAACTAAAGAAATAGTAGTTAGAGAAGAAATAAATATGGATTCGGTAGCTAATTATTTAATTGGAGAAGGATTTAAATATGAAAAAAGTATAGATGGTAAAAGTGAATTTTGGGCAAAAAATAATATATGCTAGTAATAAAAGTAGGTAAAAATGAAAAAATTGATAGAGCACTTAAACGCTTTAAAAAGAAATTTAGAAATACTAAAGTATTACAGCAGTTAAGAGAAAAAAAACACCATATTAAGAAATCAACTAAATTAAGAGAGCAAAAACAAAAATCAATTTATAATAAATTAAAAAAAGATAGTTATGACGAATAAAGATTTTAAACCATTATTTGAAAATTTAAATATGAATCCTGCTAGGGATGAAAATGAAACATATGATGAGTATGTTATTAGAAGAAAAAAAGTAAATTTTATCCTAAAGAGATATAAACAAACAGGCAGAGAAGTATTTGAATCAGTATTTCCTGAAGGTGTTACTATTGAAGGAATGGATAATATAATTAAGGATACTCAAAATGGCTAAGAAAAAATACGATAAACGTAGAGCACTTTTTTGTAAATTATTAGGTGAGAGTAAAACTTATAAAGGTTATTATAAATACTTAGTTACAATAGGTGAAAAAGATGGTACAATTCATAAACAACCTGTATATGGAAGGGATATGCAGAGTGCTTTAAATAGATTAATTAATAAGGAATTAACATATAAAGTTGAAAAGAAATTAGAAACTAATACTGGTTGGGTATTTTTAGCGTGGTTAGTAGTTATGGTAACCCCAGCATTTCTAACAGATTATAGTAGTCCTTGGTTTTTATTATATGTGTTTGGATCTGTTGTTGTATTAGCACTAATTGCTATTTGGTGGTATAGTTACGTAAATAAAGGAGAATAAATGTTAATAGCAGTAATATCATTTTTTATAATAGGATGGGTATGGGTTATCTATGATTTATATCATTCTGAAATATTACCTGATGATTTTGATTGGGATTGGGATAAAAATAAAAAAGATAAAAAAGAATAATGGTTATAGACAGTTTTTTATTTAATGGTGAATTAGAACTTTTAGAATTAAGATTAAAGGTTTTATATAACCATGTTGATAGATTTACTATAGTTGAGGGTAATCGTACCTTTAGAGGAGATTCAAAATCTATGGTATGCAAAGAATATCTAAAAACTCTTGGGTTTGATAATGATCCTAAAATTAAATTAGTTGAAGTTGATTTGACATCTATAGATAATACAAATGATCCTAATACCATTGAAAATGAATGTAGGGATTTACAATTTACTTCGTGTAATGATAATGATATTATTATTATGGCGGATATTGATGAATTACTCCACCCCCAATATATTAATTACCAATGTAATTATCTTAATAATAATCCTAATAATCTTTTACTTGGTGAAATTTATAACCTAGAATACCAGGTTAATTATGCCTTATCTGAAGATGGTGTTTCCCCAACTGTTCGTAGACAACCTCTTATGGCAAAAGGATTATTTTGGAAAAAAAATAAATTATCTCAAGTTAGAAATTTAATAATGAAGGGGGGGCATGTTGATTCTTTTCCTTTTGAGTTAGATTGGTTAAATGATGTAAAACATGGATGGCATTTATCATGGATGGGAGATACTAATGAAAAGTTAAATAAATTAAATTCCCATTCTTGGCATTTAGAGTCAGATTCTATTAGGAAAAAATTAAGAGATGATAATATTAAAGATAAAATAATTAATTTTAATCCTACTGATGGGGGAGAAGATATTTTAGAAAGAAAAGAATATTCATTAATTAAGTTTGACTACACAGAACTTTTTAAAGTAATTGATGATGTTGGTAATTTGCCTCATATAAAAAAATATTTATTAAATAATTAAAATATACTATGTTATTAAGACATGATTTAAAAGATTTATTAGTATCCTTTAAGGGTAGTGACAAAATTAAAACAAACTATTCAGAAGTATTTCAAGATATTTTTGTATTACAATGTCTAGATGGTAAAAAAGGAGGAACATATCTAGAAATTGGTGCTGCTGATGCTGTAAGTGGGAATAACACATATTTACTAGAAAAAGAGTTTGGATGGACAGGTTTATCTATAGATTATGATTGGATGGATGGCGGTTATACTTCTATTACTTGCGATAACCAGACTTTTACATTAAGTGGTTTTCATGAATATTGGACAGAAAAATGGTATAAAGATAGAGACCAACCCCTATTATTAACTAATGCTATAACTTGTGATTGGAATAATATTATAGACAATAATATAATTGATTATTTACAGGTTGATATTGATCCACCTGGGGGTACTTATGAATGTTTAGAACGCCTACCATTTGACACAGTTGATTTTAAAGTTATAACTTATGAACATGATGCTTATGCAGAATCTGAATGGAGAATAAAATCAAGGAAATTTTTAGAGTCTAAAGGATATGTTTTAATAGCTGGGAATATATCAAAAGAATTAGGTTTACCTTTTGAAGATTGGTGGGTTAATTTGAAATATATAAATGAAATGAATCCTTTAATTATTAGGAACATATTTGAAGAATCTTTACCAGTAATGAAATATTTATTTAACAAATGATAAAATTAATTAAAAGTATATGGTATGAATATCATAGACGTAAAAGAAAACATAGTGTATGGGATCTATAAATAAACTACCAGATTGGTTTGATGGAACAGTATATGATGAGGGTGATACAGTTAGAAACCCGTTTTCAGGTGAGGAATTTGAATTAACAGCTGAGGAGCTATCGATGTATGATTTTATAGTTGGTAGTCAATTAGTGTTTGAAATGATGCCTGGTAATATACCTGAAAAGGGTATTAAAGAATTTAAAGCTGGGTTAGATTGGTTTAGAGAAAATAATTTAGAAGCATATAAAATATTATTAGATTAAGTATTATGAGTAAATGTGATTGGTGTGGTGCTGAAACCACTAATAAAGAATGCTACACAGCAATGTCTCCTTTAATTGAGAAGTATGAAGTTTTAATTAGAGAGTGGGATAAAATATATGGTCAATTTTGGTATGATAATGTTGATGGAAAAATTGATGAAAAAGTATTAAATGATGTTTTAACATATGATCAAGCTACTAGTACAGTAGGTAGAGGAATTATATGTAATAGTTGTCATGAAAAAGATGAAATAGTATATCAAAAATATAGACAAATTACTATTAAAGATGGTGATCCTTATGGTATGTTAAAAATAGTAGTTGGTAATGATGATAATGTTGATTATGATATTAACAAAATGGAAATGTGGTATGATGATGTAAAAAATAATTTGGATAAGTAAAATAAAGTTCGTATATTAAAATAAAAAACATGGGTTATAGATTAACAGTACATATTGATAAAGCACCGGTTATCAAAGATGAAAAAACAGAAGCAAAACTTGGTATTAAAAATACTATTTCAGTTAGAAACATACCATCACTAACTAAGGTAGATTCTGAATTAGCACGTTTAAGAGAAACATATAAAATTGCTAAAGGTAAGGATCCTAAAAAAATGCATAAGTATGATAAAGAATTAATATATGTAAGTTATGAAAAATAAAATTAAATCATACATAGGAGAGTATTTATCATTATATGACTATTTGGGTCATGCTGCTGGTGGTGAATTAGGACAAAAAATAGCATATGAAGCAGCTAAATGTAAGGTTACTATACAAAATAAAAAAATAAATAACCCAACATATACAGGTAGAATACAAATGTATCCGAATGATTTTTTAAATGAATGTAAAGATAAAGGATTATTATAATGAAAAAATACTTTATTAGTTTTGGTAACGGAAAATTCAAAAATCAACTAAATAGAGTTTGTAATGAAGCTAAAGAAACAGGATGGTTTGATGATGTAGTAGCATACACACCCTCTACAATTGAAGATTTTATAAACCAACACAAAGATTTTTTTAATAATAATCCAAGAGGTTTTGGTTATTGGATATGGAAACCTTATATTATATTAAATCAGTTAATGTATATGAATAATGGAGATTATTTGTTCTATACAGATGCAGGGTCTAGAATATTACCCCATAGAGGAAATAAATTAAGTGAATATTTAGATAAATTAAATGAACAACCTATATTAATAAATGGTGAAGGTAATGCTTTTGCTGGTATGGGAGGTTACACACAACAAAAGTTTGTAAAATTATCACTCCTTAAAGAATTTAATTTAGAAAGTAATGAAGCATTTTTAAATTCATCACACAGTGAAAGTGGAATGATAGCTGTTCGTAAATGTAAAGAAAGTATAGATATTATTAAATTGTGGTTAGAGTTAATAACTAAAAACAATTATTTATTTACTAATGATGATTTAGGTAATGATAAACAATTAGATGGTTTTATAGAACATCGCCATGACCAATCAATACTTAATGTATTGTTTTATTTAAATAATTATAAAGCTTTATGGTTTGAGGAATGTTATGGTGTAGGACCATTTTTTAGTAGTAGACAAACAGATGAGGGTTATAGAGAAT
>JACKZZ010000006.1_pt1 | contig 70798 bp, 63 predicted proteins | sample 8027871 | NCBI WGS metagenome assembly JACKZZ01 (sample SAMN15724774, study PRJNA655200) | protist metagenome | isolation source: fluorescence activated cell sorting (FACS) single amplified genomes of... | place: USA: West Boothbay Harbor, Gulf of Maine | collected 2000-07-19
CTGTTTCAATTACTACAGATAACTTTGGTAGTGAAACGTCTTTCCAATTAGAGAACATGACTACAGGTACTATCTTGTTGAGTGCGCCTACTTTTTCACTTGCTAGTGGTACAACTACGGTTCAGTCTGCTGGATGTGTAAGCGTTAACGATTGCTACGAAATGAGAATTGCGGATAGCTTCGGTGACGGTATCTGCTGCTCTTGGGGTGCTGGTAACTACTCTGTTGCTCTTGGTGGTACAGTAGTAAGCTCGCCAACTGGTGGTGCGTTCGGTTCTTCTGAAATTGTTGAAATAGGATCTTGTGGCGCTGCCAAGTCTGGTTCTATCAACGAAGAAGATGAAGACGATAAGATGAGTGCGGGTATTGAGAACGCTTCGCTTTCTACATATCCAAACCCACTTGAAAACAATTCAACGTTTGACTTCGCTATCCCGGCTACTGAAAATGTAGTACTGGAAGTAATCAACATGAATGGTGATAAAGTTGGTGTATTATTCTCAGGTGTTGTTGAAGGCGGTATTGCTAAGAAAGTAAACTTTGATGCTTCCGAGCTATCAAGTGGTATTTACTTCGTACAGCTTACTACTCCAACTCAATTCCTTAAAGAGAAAATTGTTATCATTAAATAATTATAGAATTATAACAATTGTGTAATTTAAAGCCCTCCACACTTGTGGAGGGCTTTTTTATTTATTAAATTATTTTATGTTCCCTATTTTAAGCCTATTAAAATTTAGTCCGTTGGTTTTAATCTGTCTGTATTCCCTAACGGAAATTCATGGGCAATGCCTCTTAATTAATGAGCTTCAAGCAGCTAATAAACATACAATTGCTGATGGGTTTGGGGAAGATGAAGATTGGATTGAGCTATTCAACTGTGGAGATACTGCCATCAACATCGGCGGTATGTATTTTAGTGATAATCCTGATGTTCCTAATAAACATCAAATTCCAAAAAACAAGGGTGCTTGGACAACTATTGCTCCAAAGGGCAGAATGTTGCTTTGGGTAGATAGTGATGACGAACAAGGGTCTCGGCATTTATCCTTCCGGCTCGACGATGAGGGTGGTACAATTGCCGTTTATAATTCTGAGATGATTTTATTAGATCGCGTTGATTACAAAAAGCAATCAAGGGATAAATCTTTTGGCAGGAAACACGACGGGTCAGATGAATTCTACCATTTTGAAACACCCACACCTAAAACACCAAATATTGGCGGAGTTGCCTTGTTGCCTGATAGTGTTGCGCCTTTATTCTCAGAACAAAGCGGGTTTTACAAAGACAAGCTAAGTCTCGCTCTTACCAACAAATACGGTGGATCCATTTACTATACCACTAACGGCGCAGAACCTGATACTTCCTCAGGTATTGAATACACCGAAGAGATAGCAATTGATTCCACCTGCATTATTAGGGCTAGAATAATTAAAAAAAATACCGTTCCAGGTAAAATAGGCACACAAACTTATTTTATTAATGAATCGTCGACTTTACCTGTTGTTTCCTTGACTGCTGACCCCAAAGACTTATGGGATAAGTCTAAAGGTATCTATCATAAATACAAAAAAAGAGGTTGGGAAAGACCTGGAAATGTGGAGTATTTTGACCTAAATAAAGAAGGTGTTCATTTTTCTGCCTTTAAAAACGAAATAAGCATGAGAATTGCTGGAAAAACAAGTAGAAGGCAACCCAAAAAATCTTTCTCTTTATTTACAAAAGATTCTTATGGTTATCCCAGAATTAACTATAAAATTTTCGACGATAAACCTATTTCCAGTTTTGGCAGTATTTGGCTCAGAGCTGATGCTACATCAGGCAGAAATGTTCCAGAACTGTGGGTCGGGGAAAGGTTCAAAAATGAATTGCTTTACGAAGTCAATAAAGAAATGGGAAGCACTGTTGATATGCAGGCTTACCAGCCTGTTCAATTATTTTTAAATGGTGAATATTGGGGATTATACAACTTAATGGAAAGAAAAGGTGCTGATTTTATTGAAAATAATCACGGCTACAATGATGTAGATATTATTACTGGCGAATACGAGCAGTTGGTATCTGGAAAAGCGCGCTGGTACGATAGCTTGACATTTTACATTAGCCTTAACGACATTACACAAGACTCTGTCTACGCAGAGGTATCAAAAAAAATGAGTATTGAAAACTACATCGATTATTGGATTTATGAAGTCTATTCAAGCGCACATGACAATAGAGTAAATATTCGTTATTGGAGACCTAAGGGCAAAAATCAGAAATGGAGATGGATCAGTTACGACCAGGATTCATGGCATCGGTATGATGAAAACACGCTGAAACGACACCTTAAAAAAGAGCCCGTATTCCTATTCAACAGATTAATGAAAAATAAGACTTTCAGAGTGCTTTGGGCCAATAGAATGTGTGATTATTTAAACTCGACATTATCTGAAGATAATGCCATCAGGCTTATCGATGAAATTACAGGTAGGATCGAAGAGGAAGTGCCTCGTGAGAAAGAGCGATGGCAAGACACGATGTTATATGTGCCAAAAAACATGAGAATCGATTGGTTTAAAGAATATGCAGTCCAGAGGCCTTGCCAAATAAGAGATCACATAATTGATTACTACAACATTAACGGCAAAGAGAAAAAAGTAAAATTAAACATTTCAAATGGCCTAGGAACAATTCAAATCAGCACATTAACTATTGACTCTTTTCCTTGGGAAGGATACTATATAGAAAGCATTCCCGTTACCATTACCGCCATACCTGAAGAAGGATATAAATTTGTTGGCTGGAAAAACAAAAATTTGCCAAAATCAATCACCATAACTTCCAATCTTGAGGAACAAACTGATTTCACCGCAATATTCAAAAAGAAAAAAAGTAATCAAAGAAAAAAATGAGGTTGGAAATGAACCGGTTACTCCGTGATTTTCTTTACAAATTCACTACTATTTGCAACTATTTCCACTTGACTGGGAACACAATCTACGACTTGTGTTGCTTGAATCCCAGATAAAATGATTCGGGTAGTGGGAAAATCTTTGATTATTCGTTCCATATAGGAAGCAAGCTTTTTCTGTGAAATTGTCTGCACAAAAGAAACCAACACTACATCAGGTTGTTTACTTTTTATTGCCCATTGCGCTGCATCATATGGTGTAGATTGACCCAAATAGATTAGTTTAAAGCCCTTGCTCACAGCCAAATAAGAGTAGTACAACAGTCCTAACTCGTGCCATTCTCCCTCGGGAAGATATGCGATTAGGGTTTTGTCTTCCGTTAAACGGCTTTTAAAACTATCCAGAGAAACAATTAATTTTTGCCGAATCAGATTGGAAATAAAATGCTCCTGAGCCGGATTAATTGAGCCCAGATGCCACAGCGACCCCAACCTTTCAAAAAAAGCATACATCAGCCTTTCAAAAGTCTTTTCAAACCCAACGCTTTTAATATTAATCTCTAGTGTATCTTCAAAACTTTGTTCATCTAGGCAAATCGCCGCCGTAATTAGCTTCTCTATTTGAAACTCAATGTCATCGGGATTCTGAGATAAGCTTAGCACTTGAGCAGACAACTCTTCATCAGATAGCGTTACCAACTTTGAAATTTTCACACCTCTAGAATTCAAGGCTCCATAAGTGATTATTTTTCTCAAATCTTCCTGACAATATTCCCGAATATTAGTACCTGTTCGTGTAGGGCTAAACACGTTATACCTTTTCTCCCAAATACGAATGGTGTGGGCTTTTATACCAGAGATTCGTTCTAAATCCTTTATGTTGTACGTTTCTCTCACAATGGTTAAACAAACTTAGACATATTTTGTTCCAAAATCGTTCTGTATCGATGATTTACTGATAATTAGAATCACATCACGAATCAACAAAATCGATAAATAAGGCAATATTGCTTACTTTCTGTTAATTTGCATCTAATTGAATAAGGCAGAAGACAAAATACAATTAATCCTTACTTCTCTCCCTCAAAAGCCAGGCGTATATCAACACCTGAATTCAGAAGGAATAACACTTTACGTCGGCAAAGCGAAGAACTTAAAAAAACGCGTTTCTAGTTATTTTCAAAAAGAACATAAATCAGGAAAAACAAGAGTCCTTGTCAAGCAGATTGCAGACATTAAATACATAGTCGTGGAAAATGATTTCGACGCGCTTTTGCTGGAGAACGGATTGATTAAGAAGCTTCAACCAAAATACAACATTCAACTAAAAGATGATAAGACATATCCTTGGATTAAGATAACGGCAGAACGATTCCCTCGATTAATCTCAACTCGAAATGTCAATCACGGAGACGGTAAATACTTCGGTCCCTATGCCTCAGTCAAGATGATGCGCACATTGATTGACTTAATTCGGCAATTATACCCATTAAGAACCTGTAAATACAATCTGTCTTTTGAAAATGTTGAATCCCAAAAATACAAGGTTTGTCTTGAATATCATTTAGGCAATTGCAAGGCTCCTTGCGTCGGGTCAGAAACGGAAGAGGAATACTCCAAACACATGGTCGCAACTCAGTCAATTTTAAGGGGCAATGTTTCAAGTGTACTCACAGACTTACAATTATCAATGAAAAATGCATCGGCTAATTTAAATTTTGAAAAAGCCCATGTTATCAGCGAAAAAATCAACCTTTTAAAACGATATCAAGCCAAGTCTACAGTTGTTAATCCTTCGATTAGAAACAGTGATGTCTTTACCATTATGGCTGATGTTCAGGGAGCATTTGTAAATTACCTTAAAGTCCACAACGGAGTCATTATACACGGGCATAGTTTTGAACTCAAAAAGAAACTAGACGAGTCCGAACAAGATTTATTAGAATTTGCAATCATAGATCTACGAAGTCGACTGAAAAGCGACTCACGTGAAATTTACACCAACATTCCGGTGCGCATTTCTATTGAATCTGTCACTTTCCACTGCCCTCAAAAAGGCGGAAAAAAAGCATTGATCGAGCTTTCATTAAAAAATGCGAATTATTACCGGTTAGATCGTTTAAAAAATCAAAAACTAACTTCTCCAGAAAAACATACAGAACGTATTTTAGAAACTATTCAAAATGATTTGCGCTTAAAAGACCTGCCTGTACACATAGAATGTTTTGACAATTCTAATTTCCAGGGAACAAATGCAGTTGCTGCATGTGTTGTGTTCAAAAATGGAAAACCTGCCAAAAAAGATTATAGACACTTTAATATTAAAACAGTTGATGGTCCTGATGATTTTGGCAGCATGGAAGAAGTTGTCTTTAGGCGATACAAAAGACTTATTAAAGAAGAGAAGCCTCTTCCTCAGTTGATTATTGTAGATGGTGGAAAGGGACAGCTAAGTGCCGCCTTAAAAAGTTTAGACAAGCTTAATTTAAGAGGTGAAATTGCAATTATTGGAATTGCTAAAAAGCTAGAAGAAATATACTTTCCAAACGATTCGGTGCCTCTTTATATTGATAAAAAATCAGAGTCCCTTAAGATCATTCAACATTTGAGAAATGAAGCCCATCGATTTGGAATCAATCACCACAGGGACAAAAGAAGTAAGGCATCCATTCAGTCAGAATTGCTCAACATTAAAGGGATTGGGGGGAAAACGCAGTTGGATTTAATGCGACAATTCAAATCAGTCAAACGCATTAAAGAAGCGTCTTTAAAAGATCTTGAAGAGACAATAGGAAAAAGCAAAGCAAACCTGCTGTGGACCGCTTTAAAAAGCCCTTAACTTAGTGTTTCCGCCAAATTTCTCATCTCTGTAATTGCCGGTGTTTCTTCATACAGAATGTGAAATACTGCCTCGGTTATGGGTAAATTAACCTGGCGTTTCTGATTAATGTCCATAATGCACTTAACGGCATAATAACCCTCTGCGATCATTCTCATTTCAGCCATTGTTGCCCTAACGGAATATCCCCTTCCAATCAGGTTTCCGAATCTTCTGTTTCTGCTGTGCAAAGAATATCCTGTCACCAATAAGTCCCCCAAATATGCTGAGCTTTTCACATCTCTGTGAATTGGACTAATCGCATCCACAAATCGCTCCAGCTCTTGTATCGAATTACTCATTAAAACAGCTTGAAAATTATCTCCATATCCCAGCCCGTGGCAAATTCCTGAAGCAATCGCAAAGACGTTTTTTAAAATCGCTCCTACTTCTGTGCCATACAAATCATCCGTGACCGAAGTTTTAATAAACCGGCAGCTTAAGGCGTCAGCCACAGTCTTGGCAACCTGCACGTTTGGGGAACCAATGGTGAGGTAAGAGAGGCGTTCCATAGCAACTTCTTCAGCGTGGCAAGGACCACTTATCATTCCAATATTATTCTCAGGAATGTTGAAGCGTTTTATTAAAAATTCTGCTGGAATTTCATTTGTTTCTGGAATAATGCCCTTTATAGCTGAAACAACCATTTTATCTCTGAAACTCTCTTGGTCCAATGATTCCAAAACGGAAAGTAAAAATGCAGAGGGTGTAGCTAAAATGATAACATCTGATTTCTCAACAATTGATTTCAAATCTGTAGAAAGCTCTAATTTGGCAACATCAAATTCTGCAGAACGAATGTATTTTGGATTGTGCCGGTGTATTTTTATGTGTTCTATAGATTTTTCATTTCGCATCCACCAGTTGATACAGTCTACATTCTCAGAAAGCATTTTTACAATGGCAGTTGCCCAGCTGCCTCCTCCAATCACGCCAAATTTTTGAACTCTCATTAATCAAAAATAGCAATATTAAAAAGATGGTTCTATTTTTGAATTGTGAAGAAGCTGGGATTCAACAATCCCTTGTCGTTTCTAAAGAAGTGCTTAGGCTTAGGCAAAGCCAAAAACATTGAAACATGCGCATAAATTTTCTAACCCTTTTCCTTTTCCTTTTCTGCCCAATATTGGCAATTAGTCAGTTCACGCAAAGTATAAGAGGTTCAGTTGTAGATCAGCACTCTCTTCAACCGTTATTTGGTGTAGACATTGTTATACTAAGCGCCGAACCAATAATGGGTGCTTCAACTGAAGAAAACGGTACGTTTAAAATATACAATGTCCCGGTGGGAAGAGTGTCCATCAGGGTTTCCCTTTTTGGGTACAATGATGTAATCATAAGCAATCAGGAAATAACCAGCGGAAAAGAGTTAATTCTTAATCTACAAATGAAAGAGCTGGTTGCCCTTCAGGAAGTAATCATTACAAAAAAAGAGGAAAAGAAAAATTCACTAAATAAAATGGCTACAGTAAGTGCCCGGCGCTTTTCCATTGAGGAATCAAAAAGATATGCGGGTAGTCGAAACGATGTTGCACGTATGGCTCAAAATTTTGCCGGTGTTCAAGGAGCGGACGACTCCAGAAATGACATCGTAGTGCGAGGGAATTCACCAACTGGAATTTTATATCGCTTAGAAGGTATTGATATTCCTAATCCTAATCATTTTGCTCTTATGGGCACAACAGGTGGGCCAGTGAGCATATTAAATAATAATGTTCTCGACAATTCTGACTTTATGACCGGAGCATTTCCCGCAGAATATGGCAATGCCCTATCTGGCGTATTCGATCTGAAAATACGAAATGGGAACAATGAAAACCGAGAGTTCACCGGACAATTAGGGTTTAATGGCGCAGAATTACTTGCTGAAGGGCCTATTTCAAAAAAAGCACTTTCATCCTACCTAATAAGTTACCGATATTCCACGCTTGACTTATTTAGTCTTGTTGGAATCAATTTTGGAACAGGCACTTCTATCCCAAGCTATCAAGATGTCGCATTTAAATTTAATTTTCCAACAAAAAGGGGGGCTACATCGCTTTTTGGAACCGCTGGCTCTAGCGCTGTTGACCTTTTAGATAGCGATGACGAAGGAATAAACCTCTATGGAAGAGGCGGTGAGAACATTACATTTAGTTCAAAAATTGGAGCATTAGGACTGTCTAACACAACAAGATCCGGAAACAAAGGATATTTCAAAACCGTTTTATCTGTATCGGGAGCTTTTAATGGCATCAGTAACGATTCGTTAAGTGTCTTTAACGGCACTCCAATTCCATGGTACAGAAACAAAAGTATTATTGGCAGTTATTCTCTAGCCTCTAATTATAACCACAAGTTTAATTCAAAACACTTAACTCAAGTTGGATTTTTCGCAGATCGAAAATTTTTCAACTTAACAGACTCTATCTATAACGGTTCAGCCAACCAATGGAAGAAATTAACGGACTTCGAAGGTGCAACGTTTTTTCTACAACCATACGTACAGCATCAGTACCGGTTCTCCGATAAACTGACAGCAAATCTTGGATTGCACTTTCAGTATTTTCTACTTAATAAAACGCACAATCTTGAACCAAGAGCTGGATTAAAGTGGGAAATTAATCTAAAAAATACCCTGTCACTCGGGTATGGACTTCATAGTCAGCTCGCACCCACGAGAATCTTTTTTGAAAAGACGACGGACCCATTTGGAAAATTAGTTGAAGTAAATAGAAATTTAGACATGACCAAGTCGCACCATCTAGTTCTTGGCTATGATAGGTCTATCAATCAACATTTGCGTATAAAAACGGAAACCTATTATCAGTTTATTTACGATGCGATTGTAGATGTTAGGCCAAACTCTTATTCCTTGCTCAATTACGGTGCAAATTTTAACGTTGCATTTCCTGATTCGCTTCAAAATTCAGGAGTAGGTTATAATTATGGGGTTGAACTAACGGTTGAACACTTTTTATTTAAGGGGTTTTATTATTTACTGACCGCATCTTTGTATGAATCAAAATACAAAGGAAACGATGGTGTTGAACGGAGTACTGCTTTTAACGGTAATTACACGATCAATGCACTTGGGGGAAAAGAGTTTGTTTTTAAAAGCAAAAAGCCCACGGAAGTTCAAAAAGCTAAAAATTCGTTACTCATCGATGTTAAATTTACGCTGAACGGCGGACAGAGATATACTCCATTTGATTTAGAACAGAGCGCCCTGCATGGAGAGGGGGTTTACGATTATACAAATTCCTTCAGTGCCAAATATGCCAATTATTTTCGAATCGATTTAAGATTTGCTTACAAAAGAAATAGCAAGAAAATAACACAAGAGTGGGCGTTTGACATTCAAAATGCTACCAATCAGAAAAACATATTTCAAATGCAGTATGACCCCATTTCCAAACTAGAAAAGCCAACTTATCAAGTGGGGCTTGTACCTATAGTGCAATATCGAATAGAATTTTAATCGGCTGCGAAAACGAGGCAACGATACAAAACTATTGGAAACAAAAAAGCCAGGTCCCATCTCCTGACTTTTTTGGTGCTGCAAATGAATGCAACAACTAGAATCACGCATAGCTGCATTAGAAATCTAACACAATTTGCATTTCATATAATAATAGACAAAGACGGGCCGCTTTTGGGTTGCCCAAAAAAATGTTCTTATTTTCCTTTTTAGCAGTTTATGTGCTTTGGCCCTTGAAAAAAGTAAAGCCCTCGGATTCGAAGGCTTTACTTTGGGTAAGTTGTACCACATTTAGGCTTGATAAGCAATAATTTCTTCCCATTAAAGGTTGCATCCTAACCTTTAATTTGCTACTTATTTGATGGACTAAAACTGTCCCAAATGAGACCGCATGAGCCATACTAGGTTGTGAGGTGTAGCTTTTCTAAAATTCAATTGTTTCGGAGCTAAATGTTCCCAACTTTGAAATATGACAACCAAAGTCTTTGGAACGGTTGCCTCATAATTAATTTGTAATTTTGAAATACAATTAATCTTATGAAAGTTTTTTACCTGGCCATTGTTCTATCTGTACTCTTAACAGGGTGTTCGCGAAAATGGAAACAACCTACTCATTGCGATTTTAATTTGAGTTTCGATACAGAAACTAGTTCTGGTGTTAATGAAATTAATTCGTCTACTTTTTACGTTAGTACATTGTCTTTTGAAGGTGTGCGAGAAGAGGCCGGAAATATTGATATTTCAAAAACTTTAGACAAGCAGCTGAATGGTAATGCTATTGAATTGATTGAATTTGATATACCCCAAGGCACTTATACAGACTTAAATACAGAGATTGTTTTGTCCCGTAATTCGGGGGCTGCTCATACGGCAAGAATTAACGGGAAACATTACTTTTCCGGAGGAGCCTTCAATAACTTTATTATTGAAATTGACTCTGACATATTACTCCTCGCAGATAATTTTGATGCGGATGGGGCCAGTACAATCCTGTTGTCAAAGAAGGTGGACAGAACCGCCAACATTGAATTAGACGTAACGGCCTTGTTAGATGGAATTCCCGAAGCATCTTGGATTGACGCTGTGACCGGGCCGGGTACGATAGTGATAGACAGTGATTCCAACCAATCTTTGTACCTTTATGTTCTAATGAACATCTCAAATTACGTAGATGTTAGATTTTTATAGGACTTGAAGCTCGTCGTAAATAGTGATTCCCATCTCATTAAGCAATGTATTCGTGGCAATAAAAAAGCACAATACGAATTATATGAGCGATACAAGAGCCCCATGTTTAAGGTTTGCCTTGGTTATGCGCCAGATAGGTTGATGGCAGAAGACATGCTTCAAGAAGGTTTTATTCGAGTCTTTAACAACCTAGGCAGTTTTAAGAAAAAAGGAAGTTTTGACGGTTGGGTAAGGCGTGTTTTTGTTAACAACTGTCTGAATTACATTCGAACGAACAAAATTGGATCCTACGTTTATATTGAAAAAGACAATATAATGGAAAACTTTTTAGATTGGGATGTTAATACTGCTTTGAGTCAGTTGGAAATCAAAGATTTTGAAATTATCATCTCCAAATTACCACTTGGGTATAGGACTGTTCTGAACTTGTTTTTTGTAGAGGGGTTCACCCATCAAGAAATTGCAAAAAGCCTTGGAATTTCTCCTGGGACATCGAAATCTCAATTGGCAAAGGCAAAGAAAAAGCTGAGTGAAAACATTAATGAATACTTTGATAGCGAATCGCTATTAGCTTATGCAAAATGACGAATTACATAACTGGTACAAAACCTCATTTGAAGGAATAGAAAGCAAACCAGTTCCTGACATTTGGGATGCTATTGCAAATGAAATTCCAGACGTAAGTAGGAGCTCCTGGCAACCCAAGCTAGTTTATCTTCTTCTGCCAATCATTGTTGTTGGATCTTTGCTTTTTATTGGATCAAACGGAAACAAGGATTATTCTCCTCGAGAAAATGCCTACACAGCCACTAGTTTAATAGCTTTTAATTCTGAAAAGAAAGAAATCTCGAATCAAAACACTCCAAGCCAAAACGAGAATCAATCCACTACTAGCGCCCCTACTCAAAAAGTAATCTTACATAGCACAACGACTGGCCCTATCGCTATTGCGTCAAAATCCAAAGCCTCTTTTAGCACTCCCCGTTCGGCAGATTTAATTACCTCCGGAATTGATTTGTCCTATGCCTCAATTTTAAACCCTAGCCGTTTTCATTGGAACAAAAACGACATTGCTAATATTTCAGAAAAAAATATTGAAGTTAGCACAGTTAACCTCTCTAACTATGCTGCTTTTGCAATAAACCTTTGTAACGTAACCATGTTCAATAGTGCATTCCAAAAAGCAACAAACAAAGAATCACTTACTGCCAACGCCCTGTTTATTAAGCCAGCTTATTCTCTTTTGTTTGGGCGTAGAATTAATAACAATGTATTTCTTGAACTTAGTATCTCAAGCCTAAACCTAGGACAATCAATTTCAGCGTATCACGAAGGCACATTTGGCACAACTAACAAAGAACTTAATTACATCAGTGTTGGTTTGGGAGTGCTGAAGTATAGCTCTTCTATAAAAACGATTTCACCATATTATGGCGCATCCGTTTCGTGTCGATATTTATTAAAGTCTAATGGGTTTGAAGCCCAAAGTATTTCAAATCAGGATTACGCTTTTGGCCTAAAAGGTGGGGGTAAATATAATTTATCTGAACTGCTTTCTGTTCGATTGGGAGTTGCGGGGAGCTGCAGCATTACAAACCTTTCAACGAACGGACACTTAAGTAAAAATCAAATTAAGTCTTCGCGTAATTTCGCAGCAGGCCTTGAACTTAGCGTTATCAAATCTTTTTAGGGAAAGCGCTAATTTACCCACTACTCTTTAGTAAACTTCGCCTTTTCAAAATCAGCATTATTACCAATTACAATAAAATACATTCCTATCGGAAGACGATCTGTGTCTAAACGAATGGTATTCGCTCCTTTTCGAACTTGTACTTTTCGCTCTTTAACCTTCTGCCCGGCAACGCTATAAAAGACAATTGACATTTCTTTACTGTTTTTATTCGTGTTGAACGACAGCGTTAACTCCTCATTTACCGGGTTTGGAAAAATATTAACTTCCGACACTGCTGAAACAATGTTAACCGCTACCATGTCGAAGTGTTCCGTCCTGCCATCAAAATCTGTTTGCTTCAATCTATAATAGCTCACCCCATTAAATGGTTGATCATCCACCGTGAAATAATTAGAAATGTCTGTGGTTGTACCTGCTCCAGAAATGGTTTGAATTTCCTTAAAGTCTATGCCATCGACGGACCGCTCTAAAACGAAAGAATTCGAATTCGTTTCTGATGCAGTAGCCCAATTAATGACGACTATGTGATTGTTGTTTTCCAATCTTGGCCACGCATTAAATGAAATCAATTCTACAGGCAAAACAGTACTACTTGTACTTGAAAGGGTGACATTTGACGCGTTAACAGCTCCGCCGCCACCGCCGCCAATTCCATCATCTGTTCCGCTAATCTGATTCTGAAATCCATTGATTACATTACAAGTGGGATCCACTTCAGCATCGAAGCAAAAAGAATATAAATTACAAGCATAACAGCACACGTCTCCATCGCCCCATGCGGCAACCCAGTCATGAGTGAAGTCCCAATTAAGAACAATAGGGGACCCCCCTACGATAGTCCCGGCCCAGTCACCTGTTCTAGGCGCCGTAGTCGCGTAAAAAGCCGTGTTATTTCCGTCAGGTGTTAGATTCGAAGGGTTAGTCCAGCATTCTCCGAGAGTAAGTTCCACATTTTTAAGCCATTCCCAGCCTAAAGGGTTTTCAATGTATACGTTTTCGCAAATTGTGTACGTGTTTCCCACCATCGCCGCCAGTTCCGCGGGAGTAACAGTCGCGTCAGGCGCCGCTCCATCCCAGGTTTGGTAGTATCCCTGATTTGCTGGGGCGCTTCCAGGCAAGGGCGCACAACTATTGACATTATCCAATTCAATGCCTGATGCAAAACAAAACGCATCAATGTCATACGAGTCGATTCCATTATTTTGTGCATCTACAACAAAATAATAGTTTGCTATCCCGGCGCCCACTGTATATTCAATGAAATTTTGTCCTGTTCCAAATGTTCCGAGCAATATCTCCATTTGATCATGATCAATACAGGCATTTGGCACACATGTGTTTCCTAATGATAATACTTCCATATAGGTGTCATTGGCGTCGGTTACGTTTGTAAAGGTCAGCCTAATCGTTCCTCCTGCGGCAGCATCGGGCCATTGCACAGAATAAAAATGATCTTCTCCAGGTGTTGTTCCTGCAATACCAAGACATGCCCATGCGCTTTCGGTATCAGTATGGCCAATCGTTGTTTCTCCGGTTAAAGCAGAGCCACATGCCAATACCGTTGGGTTTCCGCAATCATCACCAGCACCACCGCCACCACCTGAGCCAGCAGTAGTAACGCAAAGTGTACCTGTCATGTTATTATTACTGGCCCATCGTTGAACGCGCACAAAATAAACCATTCCCAGAACTGACGGACTTAGTGTTACTGTTTCTACAACTCCATTACCACCGTTATCAGAACATCCCTCCATGGTGACGCTGCAGGGTGCAGATGTCGAAAAGACATGCATCACAGCGTCTCGATTAGCCGCTGGTGTATATTCAACGGTTATGTTATTTCCGTCGCCAGTGAACCAAGCCCAAGCATCATCATTAAAGCCCGAATTACAAGACCCTGGGTCAAATAGCGGCGTCATTCCGTTTGTGTTCATTGAAAAACAGTTTCCATTAATTGGCCACTCTGCTCCGGCTGGTGGCGAAGACGCCGGACAAGGATTGTCTACAGGAGCTTGCGCATATACACTCGAAGACAAGGCCGACAGAAAGCAAATTACCCAAACATGTAAACCCTGAAATTGTACAGACATCATAATAAATAAGGTTTTATAACACTCTTTTGGTTATGCTTTTTCAATGTTTTTTTTTCGAAATATTAACGTCTTGAGATACTTTTTAGACGCAGAAACATCCCTATTCAATTCCCGATCACTTCTAATCTCATTTCTCAAAAGCTTAATTTGATTTTCAAGCTCATGACGTGACTGTGAGCATACAATACTAAATTTATCAACTCCGAGCGCACCCAGCGGTTTGTTAAGTGCAGTCTTGGGCTGATTTTTCACTGATTTAACTTCGTAGTGATTTTTGGTTTGAAGATTTACGCTCCTTTTTTGCCTTTTTTCAGAAATAGCAGTTCCCTGCCCTATCGCTGAGGATAGGGAAAAGAGGCATAGAAATAACGTAAGAAAAAACAGTGTTTTTCTCATCAAAATGGGATTTGGTTCGCAATGAATAGTTAATACTCTCTGAGTATAACGATAAAAACTGTTAATCGGTTGCCTCCCATTTGCCTTAATGCCTGTTATTGTCTACGAACTATTAAAATACATAGACGAACATCATCTAGAGGTGTGAGTTGTCCCTATTACATAATTCTATTAGCGCAACACTCAAGTCAATTTCGTATCATTGTTTAAACAGAATTTATGCCTTCCGTAAAAAATGCACAAATAAGGTATCGTATTATCGACCGCGCCATTAGAAATCAATATAACCCCTTCCCCTCTAAGGAGAACTTGAGACAATTATGCGAGGAAAACTTATACGGCTCTATGCATGGTGCTCACATATCAGAATCCACCATTGAAAAGGACATTTTCGCTATGCGTATGGAACACGATGCGCCGATAAAATATATAAAACGCGAAAAAGGATATCATTACACGGACCCTGATTATAGCTTGGAAAACATTCCTTTGAGTGAAGATGATATTGACGCAATAAAATTTGCAGCAAACATATTTGAACAATTTAAAGGTGTAGAAGTTTTTCAAAAAGTAGAATTTGCCATTGAAAAGATTCTTGATCGTGTCAATATTTCAAGTAATATTCAAGATACCGCGGTTGACCAGTTTGTGCAATTTGAAACTACTGTGTCTACTAGTGGTGGAGAGCATTTGCAACCTCTTTTAAAAGCAATTAAAGAAAAACTAAGAGTCAGCTTTAAATACAAAAGCTACAAGGCCGCTAAGTCTGAAGGGTGGAAAGAAAGGGTTGTTCATCCGCATTTATTAAAAGAATACCGAAATCGATGGTATTTAATTGGTTATTGCGAGAAAAAAAACAAAGTCATCACCTATGGTTTAGACAGAATTCGCGATCTCATCGTTAGTGAATCCTATTTTATTCCTCAGGACACATTCAGTGCTGATAATTATTTTAAATACACCATTGGTGTTACCACATTGGATGACAAAAAACCGGAAAAAATAGAGCTCTATGCAAACTCTATTTTAATGCAATATCTCAATTCTCAGCCGCTTCATTCTTCGCAAAAACTAATAAAAACAACTGAGGACGGAGCTCTCTTTTCTTTTGAATTGTATCCTACTCCCGAATTTGACATGGCTATTTTAAGTTACGGGTCACAAGTAAAAATCCTAAAGCCTAAAACATACGTAACACGAATTAAAACCATTGTTTCTAACATCCTTGACATGTATCACTAAAGAATTGTATTTTTTCCGAATAATAATAGGCTTGTGATGCGAAGCAAAAAGATGCTGTTTACATTTGATTACGAATTGTTTTTAGGCGCTAACAGCGGCAGTGTTGAGAACTGCCTGTTAAAACCTACAAACAAAGTAGTTGCTTTACTAGAAAAATTTGAATTGCGCGGAATTTTTTTTGTTGACACATTATATCTCGTTCGATTAAAAGAAGCTGCCCGTACAGCGCCAAAGGCTGCGACAGATTTTAAACTGATTCAAAAACAACTGGTGCGGCTTGTAAATAACGGGCATTGTGTTTATCCCCATATTCACCCGCATTGGCTGGACGCAAGCTATGACTCAGAATTAAATACTTGGAGTCTTTTGGATCTTTCTAAGTACCGATTTCATTCTTTAACAGAACAAGAAAGGACAGAAACATTTGACCAGTCTATGGATTGCCTCTCCAAAATGCTTCAGAATTCAACCGCACCATTTTCAATTAATGCGTATCGCGCTGGCGGGTGGTCAATTCAACCATTCAATGATTTCGCGAAGCTTTTTGATAAATACAACATTATTGCGGATTTCAGTGTTCTGGGCGGAAGCCGCAGAAATACCAACGCTTTAAGTTTCGACTTTAGCTCGATTCAACCCAATTCTTTTCCCTATCGGTATAACAATCAAGTAGATTCCAAGGCCTCAGACGGAAAATACTTACAGTTTCCCATTAGCAGCCTAGCCATCGAAGTTGACACTTTAACAAATCGGATGATGAAAAAAATTCTATGGCGAATAAAGCATGGCCAAAATTATGGAGATGGAAAAGGAGTAGAATTTGTTAGTAATGAGAAACCTTCGGATTATGATAAGCACATGGAAATGCTTTCTATTGAGCTATTAACTCTGCCAAAACTGAAACAATACTGTTCCTTTATTAACGACAACGACTATGTTCAATTTATTAGTCATCCAAAAATGTTAAGTCCGCATAATCTTCTGATCTTTAAACGTCTTTTATCAATTATGACGGGGCTGTATCAATTGGAAAGTGATTGGCGAAACATCAATATTTAAAGGGCAAATTAATCTCCACACGCTTCTTTAAGTCTTGGTTTTTCACTACGTAATTAGATTACGTACTTCTGCCGCAACTTTGTATCGTGCAATTAATACAAACGATATGAGCAAAGTAAAATCACTTCTTGAAAGAAGTTTAACATTAGGATATGAATCCGTCCACATAAACTACATAGTCTTTGAAAAAAATGATGACGGTCTTCTTCTGGAATGCGAAATAGAAAAAAATAATAATCGATTCCATACAACCATTTGTATTGATTTTTACGAGCTCAATCGGTTAATGGGCATCTTGTCTTCCGTTCATGATCTAGACATATACGGGTTAATTTCTGAACACATTGTCTCCAATACAAATTCTGTTTGTGAGGTTAACTTGATAAAGGAGCTAGGGCATCCATTAACATTAAAGAACTACGCCTTCAACACCATCAAAACATTAAAAAGTGCATAACAATCATTCTATGAACAATTTAGCAGCTTCAATTCCCGACCGTAATATTCCAGAGCTAGGTATTTTAACTCGTGTGATGGGCTTATCATCTTTCGACATGATTTACATTTATCATCACCTTTCAAGGGGAGTTGCTCTTGATTTAGATCGGGATTATACGCATTATTACAAAAATGCTGTACAGGTGTCATTCAAGGGGTTTAAGCTGGGTTATCTTCCAGAAAAAGTTAGCGCCATCGTCTGTGCTCGAATGGACAAGGGTAAAGATTTAATTGCTAGAATTAAATCTATTGAGAAGAAAAAATACTTGCCTCTTAAGTCGCTGGATATTGAGCTATTATTTTAGTAATCTTACTCAACTACTTCAACCAAAAGCGAATCTCCCGTTTTGATTACTTTTGTGAGCCCGTGTTTCCCGAGCCCCTTAATGCCTTTATCCCACTGTTTGTTCGACAAACCTGAAGCATCCTTCAAGGAGATTAAGTCCATTGACCCTTCTTTTGAAAGAATATTAAAAATATATTTCTCGTTTTCCGAGAGTTCAGGCCCTTTTTGGCCAACAAACTTCTCTGGCTTCATTTGAGGGAAAAACAAAACCTCTTGAATTGATTGTTGATTCGTCAAAAGCATTACCAACCTGTCTATGCCTATTCCCATTCCTGAAGTTGGAGGCATCCCATACTCTAAAGAACGTACAAAATCTAAATCAATAAACATGGCTTCATCGTCTCCTTTTTCTGAAAGCATTGCCTGCTCTTCAAATCGTTCTTTTTGATCAATCGGATCGTTCAGCTCTGTATAGGCGTTAGCCAGCTCTTTTCCATTAATCATAAGCTCAAAACGCTCGGTTAATTCTGGATTGCTTCTGTGTTTTTTACATAAAGGAGACATTTCTACTGGATAATCTGTAATAAATGTAGGTTGTATATAAGAGCTTTCACATTTTTCTCCAAAAATCTCATCAATCAGTTTTCCCTTCCCCATGCTATCATCAATCTCGACTTCAAGCTTTTTGCATGTCTCTTTAAGTTCAGACAAATCCATATTCCCTATGTCAATTCCAGTATGTTCCTGGATTGAATCAATCATCGAAATTCGTTTAAAAGGCCTCTTAAAACTCACTTCCTTTTCGCCAACTTGTATCGTAGTGGTTCCTAGCACATCGATACAAATTTTTTCAAGCATTTCCTCTACGAAATCCATCATCCATAGATAGTCTTTGTAGGCAACATAAATTTCCATCTGGGTAAATTCAGGATTATGAGTCCTGTCCATCCCCTCGTTCCTGAAGTCTTTTGCGAATTCATAAACACCGTCAAACCCCCCAACAATAAGCCTTTTCAGATAAAGCTCATTTGCAATTCGTAAATACAAAGGCGTGTCCAGCGCATTATGATGCGTAACAAAAGGCCTGGCCGCGGCACCACCCGGAATAGGCTGAAGAATAGGTGTTTCAACTTCGATGTATTCTTTGCTATTAAGGAATTGCCGCATGGAAGAGATAATCTTTGACCTTTTAATAAAGGTCTCCTTTACAGATGGATTGACCACTAAATCTACATATCGCTGCCGGTAACGTGTTTCAGGATTAGAAAAAGCATCATGAACAATTCCTTCTGCATCCACTTTTGGCAACGGAAGCGGCTTAATGGATTTACTTAATAATTGAAATTCTTTGACCAAAACCGTAATTTCCCCAACTTGAGTTTTGAAAAGCTCCCCTTTAATCCCAAGAAAGTCTCCCAAATCAAGCAGCTTCTTAAATACATCATTGTACATAGACTTGTCGTCTCCCGGACATATCTCGTCTCGATTAAAATAGACTTGTATTCTACCTTCGGAATCCTGAATCTCACCAAAAGAGGCCTTCCCCTGAACTTTCTTTCGCATTAACCTACCCGCTAAACAAACTTGTTTGCCTTCAGTATAGTTTTCTTTCGTTGCGGCAGATAAAGCATCAACAGGATATAGAGCGGCAGGGTACGGCTCTATTCCAAGTGACCTTAATTTATTTAGCGATTCTCGTCTTTGTAATTCAATTTCAGAAAGTTCTTGACTCATTACTTGATTTTGTTGGGCTCAAAGATATTAATTTATCCTCGTTTTTATGACTAACCATATTGGTCATAATACTTAATTCGTAACTTCGTGTGCTAAATAAATTAGAGCATGAAACTATTAATCGACCGTTTTCCCGAATTTCTTTCAGATGCCATAGATATTGGAGAGAGTGCCGAGCTTGCTGCTGCAACTACTGAAATCAATAACATTGTAATAACGGGCCTAGGTGGTTCTGGAATTGGAGGGACAATTATTTCTCAGTTAGTTGCACACGAACTTAATGTCCCGGTCGTCATTCATAAGAACTATGGTATCCCCAATTTTGTCGATCACAACACGCTGCTTATAGGGTGCTCTTACTCAGGCAATACGGAGGAAACCTTGAATGCAATTGACGCAGCCAAATCGAAAGGAGCTCAAATTGCATGTATTACTTCAGGGGGACAACTCGAGTCGTTAGCAAAAGACAATCTGTGGAACTGTATCGTCGTGCCTGGAGGGAACCCACCAAGAGCCATGCTCGCTTACTCCCTTACGCAGCTTTTTTTCCTTTTCGTCCATTACAATCTGATTAGTAATAACTATCTAAGCCAAATAAAAACAGCGCAGAAATTATTGATTTCGGAAAAAGAATCCATTATCAATCTTGCCAAAACTATTGTAGAGAAAATAAACGGGAAAAGAATTGTGGCTTATGGTGATTCTGTTTTTGCTGGAGTTATCGAACGATTTAGACAACAACTTAACGAAAATTCTAAGCAATTAGCCTGGCATCATGCGCTCCCCGAAATGAATCATAATGAGCTCGTTGGATGGGGAGGAGGAGATGACAGCATCGCTGTTTTAATTTTTAGAAGTGATTTTGATAACCCTAGAACAAAAATTCGCATGGACTTGTCACAAAAAATATTTAAAAATTACACTCCGACTGTACTAGAATTAAATGCCAAAGGGGCTAATCCAATTGAACAGGCCTTCTACCATATATTGCTTGGAGATTGGATTTCAATTCTTTTAGCAGAATCTAATGATGTAGACCCGGTCGAAATAAAAGTAATTGAATTTCTAAAATCGGAATTAGCTAAAATCTAATGCGAAAAGTACATTTTGAAGACTTGGGTCTCATCGACTTTAAAAAAGCCTGGGACTATCAAACCAATATTTTTCAAAAGTCCATTGCGCTCAAAGTTGAGAATAGAAAAAACCCTGCTAATGGCAATGAGACGCAAAATCACTTGTTGTTTTGTGAACACCCCCACGTATATACCGTAGGAAATAGTGGCAACAAGGATCATTTACTACTTTCTGATGCGCTTTTAAAAGAAAAAGAAGCTTCCTATTATAAAATTAATCGAGGTGGTGACATTACCTATCACGGACCGGGACAATTAGTAGCGTATCCCATTTTTGATTTAGATCACTTTTTTACCGACATACATAAATACCTTCGCTTTCTTGAGGAAGTGGTGATTATTACCCTAAAAGAATTTGGTATTAATGCAGGTCGACTACCCGGGTTCACTGGTGTGTGGATTGAACCAAACAGTCCCTCTCGTGCACGTAAAATTTGTGCTATGGGAGTAAAGTGCAGCAGGTGGGTCACAATGCACGGAATCGGTTTCAATATCAATTCAGATTTAGACTATTTCGGCCATATTATTCCGTGCGGAATTGAAGGGAAACAAGTTACGTCTATGCAAAAAGAGATTGGTGAAACAGTCGATCAGGACAATCTTAAAGCAACACTAAAAACAAACTTTGCAAATGTGTTTGATTTCGATTATTATTAACTAAATGAGAAAAATTAAACGTCTTTTAAAGTGGCTAGTATCGATTATAGCTCTGTTTTGTTTAGGGCTTTGGGCTACTGGGTATGGGTATATTTTAAAAGGGGTGTCTATGACCTACCTTGTTGGGAGAAGTGGGCCAGGCATAGATGAAAAAGACTCCTTTTTTAATGACACCGTATTTCCCGGCGAAAATCCTTACTCGTGGGGGCAACTCTCAACAAAAGAGACCACTCAACTGTCTGCTACTCAAATCGAGCTATTAGAAAGAATCCAAACGGCCTCTTTTCTTGTAATCGAAAATGAGCACCTAATTTTAGAGCAATATTGGGGTCGTTTCAATAAAGATCATCCTACCAATTCTTTTTCTGCTGTTAAATCACTTGTTTCGCTTTTAATAGGTATTGCTAAAGACGAGGGGCTTATAAAATCACTAGACGAATGTGTCGGTAATTACTTGGCGGAATTTAATGCCAATGGAAAAGAGCGTATCACCATAAGGCATCTTTTAACAATGAGCTCTGGGCTTGATTGGCACGAAAGTGGTGCCAATCCATTTTCAGATGCTGCGGGAGCCTATTATGGCAGTAATTTAGACCAATTAATAAGCAGCTTAACCGCTGTAGATAATCCGGGTAAAGAGTTTTCTTATCAAAGCGGGAACACCCAAATATTAGGGCTCTTATTAGAAAAAATTACAGGAATGCCTGTCGCGAAATATGCCGAGAAGCGTGTTTGGAAAAAAATTGGAGCAGAGCATAATGCGTATTGGAATCTTGACAGCAAAGAGGGTCGTGCAAAAGCGTTCTGCTGTTTCTATGCTACGCCAAGAGACTTCGCAAAAATAGGTCAGCTGATATTAAATAAAGGTACATGGAAGCAGAAACAAATTGTCTCAGAAAAATATGTGGACAGTTGTTTTATTCCTGCAGTAATAATGTGCAATGAAGCGCCACTTAGCAAATATGGATTGCACTGGTGGATCATTAATTATAAGGGAATGCCGGTGCATTACGCCCGAGGGATTTCTGGTCAATACATTATCACAATTCCTTCTAAAGAGCTCATCATTATTCGCACAGGTTGGGAAAGAGGCCCCGTAGATAATGACGGACATCCCTCAGACATTTATAACTATATTGATATTGCACTTGGGCTAACTAAAGAAATTAATGCTTAAAGACATAGAAATACCAAAAGTTGAAGATATTGCCGTTGCAATAGTTCCTGAATTCAATGAGCTAGGAGATGAAATGTGGAATGTATACTTGGTTAATCTAAAGTCTGCCAAAATTGAAGGGGTTCTTGTGTCATCCAGGGGTTATGGAAAAGTGTTTGGCTCTAGTAAGAGAACCGCTACTTTTCGGCATTTTCTGGACGTTCTAGAAGGAAAAAGTTTTAAGAAAATTGAAGAAATTGTTCCCGAGGTTTTTGGGTTAAATAACGAATTTTGGGTGAGCTTTTATTTGAATAAAAAAATGTTTGATAAAAAGTACATTTTTCTGCCCGAAACGATTTCAGAAAAGCACTTTACAACAATTCCAATACTAAAAAAACGTGGGGTGCTAATAAAATAATAATAGAAAGCCGTAAACAAAAAAGCTATGTCCAATGAAATCTTAGTGCTCGATATTGAGACAACAGGATTAAATCCAGTTACTGATTATATATTAGAATTGGGTATGGTTGCGCTGAACCTGAATTCAGGCAATGTAACAGTGCTTTTTGATCAAGTTTTCAGAGACCCAAACTTAACGGCTAAGCATAGAAATTCTTGGATTTTTGAAAATGGTTTCATGCAAATCGATGAAGTGCGTAATGCAATGCCAATGTCAGAATATTCAACTGAAATTGAAGAGATCTTAAGCCGGTATTGCGGCCGAATCACAGCATGGAACAGGGATTTTGATAGCGCATTTTTAAAAAATTGTGGTTTTAATTTGGGTCCGGACATCCATTGTCCAATGAAAGAAAGTGTCAACTACTTCAAACTTGATGGACCCTATGGATACAAGTGGCCAAAAGCGCAAGAAGCGTGGGATTTTTTATTCCCTGAAACACCTATGATAGAACTTCATCGTGGACTTGCAGATTCAAAAATGGAAGCTGCAATTATTTATGAATTATATCAGCGCAAAGTTTACAAGCCTTTTTTAGTGTAATCATGCGATGTCCGCTCCTGCTTATTTTTTTTGTTTTACTAAGTTCTTGTGCAGAGAAGCGAACTGACCCTGTTCCAGACCCCTGTCCAAACTGGCTTGGGAATCATGTCTTGAATCTTAGCCTGGGCGACACGATAAACCATGAGCAACAAAGAAGTTATCTATCCAAACATGGTTTAATCAATATTAACGATGACCAAAGAGCTGTTATTTCTCAAATTGAAGCTCATTTTTGTAAGGACGCAGAAAGCCCTCTGAACTACCGTTCAGTACAAAATTATTACAACAACTTATTTGGTGGCGGAGAAGTTGATGAAGACTGGAGCCACTGGAGTTTTTCAAATAACTATAATGTTCCTGGGGAGCTCTTTCTTTTTCGTAACGACACAACTTGTCTTGAAATAATTGCTTATCTAGCCAAACAGAGGTGAATTCACCCCGCAGATGCTGAATTTGGTCTAAAAAGTGAGAAGTCAACGGCTTGAATTTTTGTATACTGTATTCATTACATTATCTTGAGTCGCCATTCTACAAACAAATGGGTAAGACACCTTTACTCGAAATAAAAAACCTGGTTACCGAGTTTCACACGGAAGACGAAATAATTCCTGCTGTGAACAACGTTAGCTTTACTCTTCACAAAGGGGAAACCATTGGGATAGTCGGCGAGTCTGGTTCCGGAAAATCGGTTACTTCTTTATCTGCCATGGGCCTAATTCAATCCCCACCAGGCAAGATTGTGGCCGGTAATATTCAATTACATTCTTCGTCAGGAATAGTTGATTTAGCCAACCTTCCGAATAATGAAATGCGTAAATATCGCGGCAACGAAATTGCCATGATATTTCAAGAGCCCATGACCTCTTTGAATCCTGTTTACACCTGCGGCAATCAAGTAGTTGAGGCAATCAAGCTGCACCAAAAAGGCGGAGTGAATGCAAAAGAAAAAGCATTACAATTGTTCCGGGAAGTAAAACTTTCTAGGCCCAATGAAATCTTTAAAAGTTACCCACATGAAATTTCAGGAGGGCAAAAACAACGCGTTATGATTGCCATGGCAATGAGTTGCGAACCTTCCATTTTAATTGCAGATGAACCGACCACTGCGCTAGATGTTACAGTTCAAAAAGAGATTCTTGAGCTCATGAATGAAATGCAATACAAAAAGAAAATGGGCATTCTGTTCATCACCCATGATCTTGGCGTAATTGCTGAGCTAGCTGACAAAGTCATCGTTATGAATAAGGGTAGAATTGTTGAGTCAGGAAATGTTCTTGATATTTTCTCCAACCCACAACACCCATATACCAGAGGTTTATTGGCTTGTAGGCCAACCTTAAAAAGGAGACTAAGCTCGTTACCTACGACAAGCACTTTTATGACTCAAAATAATGATGGGAGCATCGTAGAGCTCACTGATAATGTACAAAGCGTTTTAGACAAACTTGAATTGTCGAATGAGCAGGTTGCTAATCGCATCAGCCACGTACTCGCACAGCGAACCATCCTGAAAGTGCAGGACCTCAAGACTTATTTTCCGATAAACAACAATTTTTTCGGGAAACCAAAAAGGTGGTTACGGGCGGTAGACGGTGTTTCATTCGAAGTTTTTGAAGGAGAGACTCTTGGCTTAGTTGGAGAGTCTGGATGTGGAAAGACAACGTTAGGCAGGACGATTTTGCGTCTGATTGAACCAACAAGTGGCAGCATTCAATATGATGGAGTGGAGATAACTAAACTTTCTCAAGGTGAGCTAAGAAAAATGCGAAAAAATATTCAGATCATTTTTCAAGATCCTTACTCTTCTCTTAACCCCCGAATGACTATCGGTGCTGCAATTATGGAGCCAATGAGGGTTCATGGTATATTCGAAAACGATGTCGATAGAAAAGATTATGTAATTGGCTTGCTAAAAAGAGTGAGCATGAAGGAAGCTCATTTTTATCGTTATCCTCATGAATTTTCTGGTGGCCAAAGGCAGCGAATTTGCATTGCAAGAGCACTTGCCGTAAAGCCTCGCTTTATAATTTGTGACGAATCTGTCTCGGCATTAGATGTAAGCGTACAGGCAGAGGTGTTAAACCTCTTAAATGAGCTAAGAGATGAGTTTGGATTGACCTATGTTTTCATTTCACATGATTTGTCTGTTGTTAAATACATGAGCGATCGTATGATCGTTATGAATAAGGGGAAAATTGAAGAAATGGGCATTGCAGATGAAATATATGCAAATCCAAAAAATGCCTACACTAAAAAACTTATTGACTCTATCCCTAAAGGCGAAATAGAGGACATTAAAGCGCATCTGAAAAGAAAAGAAGAAAGACAAATAGTTATCTAGCAATTCACTATTATTTGTTGGCTAATTCACTGGGGCTTTTTCGCAGCATCGTAGTCGGGGCGTTCTATGTATGAGTCAAAGATTGCCCAGTGTTCTTCCTCAAAACGAGGGTGTGTAATCGAGAACCAGTAGGCCTCTTTTGTCATTCCATCCCAATGAATCATGTTCCTTTTGTATTGAATAGCCTGCCCCATATTGAGGCTCACAAATAAGGCACATATAACGGTGACAACAATAGCCATCGTGGCCTTATTAAAACAGGCAGAAATAAGTGCCGCTAATGGAAATGCCAGTAACGGATAATAATGCACCATGGAGCGCATACCAAAACTACCACCGTACCACCAAGACCACCAACTAGAAAACACATAAATTGCAATTACTATTATGAACGGCACAAGCAGTGACAACTCTTTGGCTTTTCCTCTAAGAAAAACAAGACCTGCTAGAGCAAGCGCCATCATCGGCGTATAAAGCAGCCAGCCTTTTCGATAGCTAAACAAAAATTCCAAAATGTGTGGCGAGGTAAAAAAGAAGCGCTCATCACCGCCATAAGAAAAGAAAAAATAATTACCCGTTTGTATTTTCCAAAATAGAAGTTGAGGAACCAAAGGCAAGAAAAACATGACCAAAGAAATCAGAATTCGCCATTTCTGATGCCAAAAGAAATTTAGCTTCTCTTTTAAAAGGCTAATACTTGTTATACCATACATTAGCGGCACCAACAATATTAAGCCCGCAGTGGGTCTAACCAAAACCGCGAGGCCGCTAAGAAAAGAAGCGATTAATAATGGTTTAATTTTTCCCGATTCATGCCACCTTAAAGACTGATAAATGATTACAGCAAAAAGCATGAACAAATACGAATGCGGCATCTCAGTATGGCCAAACGCATAATAAAGCAAATTCGTTCCCAGAAAGACGAGTCCGCAAGAAACTACAGCCGTAAGTTCATTAAAAAATTTTAACAGTGCCTTTGCTAGAAATAACATCCCTAAAAGAAAATAGAATAGAGCGCCGACTCGAATACACAGCACATACGGATAAGAATATCCATCGCGAGAATAGTTACTGTGTTTTGCCCACAAATCACCCACTAAAAAAAATGGCATATTCATCAAAGCCAGACCCATAGTAACTTTTGGAACTTTTTTCCCATTAGCTGCCGGCATCAACCAATAGCCATGGTCAAATTTAAATTCAAGGTCATCGTGTATGAAATATGCAGGTAAGTAGCTATAATACTGATCTACATCCTCTAAAAAATAATGCTCTCTACCCCTGGAGTCCTTGTACGTATCCTGGCATATCCATGTGAATAGAATTAGCACCAAGAAAGACAATTTTAAAAAGGGTCTCTTATACAGCTGTTCCCACATTATTTTTTTGACCAGATGTTATACTTGTGAATACACCAGATAGCTCTAAATCCATCTTTCCACCCAATCTTCTTCCCCTCCTCGTACGTTCTTCCATAATAAGAGATTCCAACTTCGTAAATACGAACACCTGGAGCTCGGGATAATTTTGCGGTCACTTCTGGCTCAAAACCAAATCTGGATTCGCGAAGATTTAGGCCTTGTACAATGTCTGTCCTCATCAATTTATAACAAGTCTCCATGTCTGTAAGATTCAGATTCGTGTACATATTGCTGAGCCTTGTTAAGAATTTATTGCCTAGAGAATGCCAGAAAAACAGAATTCTGTGTGGGTTTCCGCCCATAAACCGAGAACCATATACTACATCTGCAAATCCAGATAACACAGGCTTCAAGAGATGATTGTACTCCTCTGGGTCATATTCAAGGTCTGCATCTTGGATAATCAAGTACTCCCCGGTTGCAAGCTCAATCCCCTTATGCAGCGCAGCCCCTTTCCCCATGTTTGTTGGCTGATTAAATAATCTAATGTTCAATTCTGGTTTATCAAGTATGTATTTTTCCAGTGTTTCCTTAGTGCTGTCAGTTGAACAATCATTGACTATAATAATTTCTTTCGCGATGCCATTTGTCAAGCGCACCTCATCCACCTTATTGAGAATAAGATGAATTGTTTTTGCCTCATTATAGGCTGGAATTACTATTGATAGTTTGTTAATCATTAGGCAAGCAAATATAAAATATAATTTAACGCGAAATTTTTCCTGTAAAAATCAGCTTTTGACTCCTAAAATGAATTTTAGTCCTAAAATTATTTTGTCGAAAGTTCTGTCTGTTCTTACATTCGCAAAAGAAATGAAAAGATTAACTGTATTTTTCCTCTTGCCCTTATTGTTTAGCCCATTTTGCTGCACAAATAACAAATCAGCGCCTGAGGTAACTTCTATACGTGCAAACAGTAAGTCACGCGTCTTGCTTACCGAAAACAATAGTAGTCCTCTCGCTCAGGACTCCAGCTATACGCAAGGTGTAACTGCCGTCGATTTAAATGGTGATTATTTTCCTGAGATCTTTGCAACTAACAGCTGGACAAACGACAAAAACTTTTTTTATCTAAATGACAATGGGTCGTTTAAAAAAGATGCGCGATTTTCTTTTGTTAATGATCGCTTAAATGCGAATGGTGCGTGTTGGGGTGACTTTACACGAAACGGACAGCTTGATCTAGCCGTGGCGAACGTCAATAATGCCCCCAACCAAGTTTTCGTAGCCCTTGGAGATACTTTTATAAAGAAAGATCTTCCACAAAATGATGCGATTAATAATTGGACTTACGGGATGACTTGGGTAGATGCAACAAACTCTGGCTTTTTAGATCTATATGCTGTGAACTATAAAAACCAGCCCAATGTTTTCTATAAAAATATCAATGGCCAGCTTATTGAATCACCAAATCATGTTTTGTCCATTGGCGCGCACTCATCTCTAAACGCGGTATGGAGTGATCTTGACAATAACGGATTCTTAGACGTAATTATTTCCGGTGAAAATCGGAATTACATTTTCAAAAATTTGGGAGGGTATAATTTCGAACAGCTCACAGACTCACCTATCGTTGAAGCTGGCAAATTTTCATACGGATGCTCAATTGGTGACTATAATAATGACGGATTTATGGACTTATTCTTTACTAATTGGGATAGTCCAAACCACTTGTACAAAAATAAAGGCAATTGGCAGTTTGAAAAAATAAACAGCGCTGGAATCTCTAATTTAAAAAGTAAAACAGAAGGGTCTTGTTGGGGCGACTTTGATAATGATGGCTGGATAGATTTAGCTGTAAGTAATGATGGCAAAAACTACTTGTATCGAAGTTTATCGGGTGAACATTTCGAGCCCATGTCTTTAATTGGCTATACGGATACAGGCAACAATTCAAACGCATTAATCTTTTTCGATTCAAATCGTAGTGGATTCCTTGACTTGTATGTTGCTAATGGCGGCAATCAAAAAAATCAGTTTTTCGAAAATCATGGTAACGAAAATAGCTGGGTTGAAATACACTTGAAGGGGCGAAAGAGCAACAGCTCTGCAATTGGGAGTAAAGTGCGCGTGTTTACTGGGGGACTTAAGCAAGCTAAAGAGGTCAGTACGCAATCAGGCGGTGGCTGTGGTGGTCAAATGCCTTTAACATTGCATTTTGGTCTTGGACAACACGAAAAAATAGATTCCATCAGGGTTAGCTGGACTTCTGGGAGGATTCAAAGTCTGTACAATATAGATTCTAAACAGTTAATCGAAATTCTAGAGATCGATTAATTATTCGCTATTTTCCTTCTTGTTCGATTGTCATTTCAGGAATATCACCTTCAATTAATAGCCTGCCTGCTGTTGCCTGTTGAATTTCTTCCACACTAACTCCTGGAGCCCGCTCAATTAATTTAAATCCTCCTTCTGGTAGCACGTCTAGCACGGCTAGATTCGTAACTACTTTTTTAATACAATTAACTCCCGTAAGTGGCAAGGAACATGAAGGCAAAAGTTTTGATTCTCCCTTTTTATTAGTGTGCATCATTGCCACAATAATGTTCTCGGCCGAAGCCACTAGATCCATTGCTCCACCCATTCCTTTTACCATACGTCCCGGGATTTTCCAATTCGCAATGTCGCCATTTTCAGAAACTTCCATCGCGCCTAGAACGGTTAGCTGAACGTGCTGGCCTCGAATCATAGCAAAACTAGTTGCAGAATCAAAATAAACTGCTCCCGGTAGCGCTGTAATGGTCTGTTTGCCCGCATTGATTAAATCTGCATCTTCATTGCCTTCGTAGGGAAACGGCCCCATGCCCAAAATTCCATTTTCCGATTGAAATTCTACTTCAATACCTTGAGGAATATAATTAGCAATTAATGTAGGTATGCCTATGCCTAAATTAACATACCAACCGTCTCTAAGTTCTTGTGCTATCCTTTTAGCAATGCCCTTTTTATCTAGTGCCATGTTTATTGCTTTTGTCGTACCGTTCGTTGCTCAATTCTCTTTTCGTATCGTTCACCTTGAAATATTCTTTGGACAAATATTCCTGCTGTGTGAATTTGGTTTGGGTCCAGTTCTCCTGGCTCAACTAACTCTTCAACTTCGGCAATCGTGATTTTACCAGCCATCGCCATCATTGGATTGAAGTTTCTGGCTGTTCCTTTGAAGATTAAGTTTCCTTGAGTATCACCTTTCCAAGCTTTTACGATTGCAAAGTCAGGATTAAATGCTTTTTCTAACACGTACATTTTCCCATTGAACTCTCTAGTTTCTTTTCCTTCAGCAACTTCTGTTCCATATCCTGCCGGAGTGAAAAACGCTGGGATTCCAGCTCCCGTTGCTCTGCATCTTTCTGCAAGAGTACCTTGTGGAATCAATTCAACATCAAGTTCGCCACTTAACATCTGTCTTTCAAATTCATCATTCTCACCAACATAAGATGAAATCATTTTTTTAATTTGCCTTCCCTGAAGTAAAAAGCCTAAACCAAAATCGTCTACCCCTGCATTATTTGAAATACACGTTAGGTCGTTTATGCCTAAATTAACCATTTCAGCAATGCAATTTTCAGGAATTCCGCAGAGCCCAAAACCTCCCAACATTATTGTCATTCCGCTTTCTAACCCCTCACACGCCTCTTTTACATTGGCTACAACTTTATTCATCTTTTAATTTTAAAATTCACCATAATATTCCTCCTCTGCACCCTCAATTTCCTCCTCATAGTCAAAGTCAGAATCCTTGTTCGATCTGTACTTTCTACAGTCCAGCTGAATATCTAACATTCCCGTGGGCTTCTCGAAGTCTGATGTTGAAACATTCAAAGTCGAATCTTCATAAACTTTATTCATATAATATCCCCAAATCGGAAGCGCCATATTGGTTCCCATACCAAGCTTTAAACTTCTAAAACGTATCGCTCGATCTTCTCCGCCTACCCAAACTCCCGCAACCAGGTCTGGAGTTAGCCCCATAAACCACCCGTCCGATTGGTTTTGAGTCGTGCCGGTTTTTCCGGCAATCGGATATTTTATCCCCGCATAGGGCCTGTTTTTCTTTCTTCCACGAATTCTAATTGCAGTTCCCCCTACCGCGTCCTTATATGGGTGCCGAACTCCAGCTGTAACTCCCTTCATCATATTGAGAATCGTATAAGCAACGTCTGGTTGCATGGCTTCATTAATTTCTGGGTGAGCTTCAAAAAGAACCATTCCATTTTTATCTTCAATCCTCGTAATGAAAATGGGCCTTATATAATTGCCTTTATTAACAAACGCACCCATCGCGCCAACCATGTCATATATAGACAAATCAAATACCCCAAGAGCCATCGAAGGGACGGGGGGCAACGAGGCTGTATCTAAACCGAGACCTCCAACAAAATCCAGTACTTTTTGAGGGTATTGAATCTGTTTCATTACTCCTGCAGTAATGTTATTCATTGAGGCAGCCAAAGCATAATTAATCGGAGTGGGCAAACCGTCGTATAGTCCGTCAGAATTGTTAGGACACCAGGATTTCATTCTTTTGTTGCCGACTGGAACATCAATGCAATATTCTATATTGGGGAACTCTTGACATGGCTCAATCAGCTTGTTTTGAATTGCAGTCGCATAAACAAAGGGCTTAAATGTAGACCCGACCTGTCTCCGCCCTTTTTTCACCATATCGTACTTGAAGTGCCGATAATGCGGGCCTCCAACCCAAGCCTTAATGTGCCCTGTGCTCGGATCTATAGACATCATGCCGGCACGAAGAAAGCTTTTGTAATATCGAATCGAATCCATCGGTGACATTACTGTATCTCTTTCAAACCTATTTGACTTCCAGTCGAACACTTTCATTGGCCTTGGTGTATTTAGGACCTCGTCTATCTCTTCTTTAGTTCTAATCGCACTGTTGTGACCACAATGATAACAGCTGACGTGTGGTTTTCCATCCTTCATATAGCACCTTAAGTATCGTTTTGGACGCTGACAATTCATGCAAACCGAACCTGAAAGCTGCTTGTAATACATGGATCGACGTTTAGACCGCTCCATAATGGTGTCTATTTGTCCTGCACGCAAATCGTCAGAGAATGGAGGCCTTTTCCACTTTGCATTATTCTTGAAGAATTGATCTTGAAGTTCAGATTTTAAATGCTCTTGCACAGCCCATTCAGCATATTGTTGATGTCTGGAATCAATAGTTGTATGTATTTTTAAGCCATCGGTATACAAATCAAATGGTGCGCCATTAGGTTTTGAATACTTAAATTTTCTCAGTTCAACTTTAACAAGATCTTCAACACTGAGAATTCTTAACTTGAAAAAATTAGCCGACGAGGTTGTGTCTGTCATTAAAGTTCTCGATTGGAAGTTTTTTGTTTCGATCGCCTCTTTCAAATCAAATCTGAGTGGTTTTCCATCCTCTAAATAATGCCAGTCCAAGTCATAATAACGCTGATTTTCCGCTACTATTCCAAGCGTGTCGATAATCCAAAGGTGGTGTTCTGATTGTCGAAAAAGTTTCGATGTTTCTTCCCTTAAGGACTCTCGAAAATATGCTCCTATTCCTTCCTGGTGGTCCACCTTCGTAAAACTTAGTCCAAGCGACTTATCTTTGTTCGCCTTGTATTCTGCACTGTCAATAAACCCGTTTTTAACCATTTGTCCCAAAACGACCATCCGACGATGTTTAACCGTATCTGGTCTTCTTAGCGGGTTAAAAAGACTGGGGTTTTTAGCCATCCCAACAAGCATCGCTGCCTCATGCAACCTTAGAGAATCTGGCGTTGTATTAAAGTAAACCCTAGCGGCAGATTTTATTCCAATAGCATTATTCAAAAATTCAATCGTATTAAAATAGTTGGTTATTATTTCATTTTTTGAATAGCTTCTTTCTAGCTTCGACGCAACAATCCACTCCCAAAATTTTCGTTTGGCAAACGCTATTTTACTTCCCTCCTCTATCCCGCTATCCCGCGGAAAAAGTTGTTTTGCTAGCTGCTGAGAAATCGTGCTTCCGCCTCCCTGATTCTTGTCTCCAGAAATCATTCCCTTGACGACCCTAGCAGTTGCTCGAAAATCTACTCCGCTATGTTCTCGGAAACGCTCATCTTCTGTTGCAATTAGTGCATTGATAAGATTGTCTGTTAGTTCGTGATATCGCACAGTAGTGCGGTTTTTCCTGAAATACCTCCCCATCTCAACGTGGTCTGATGTAAAAATGGTAGACGCCAAAAGGCTTTTCGGGTTTTCCAGTTGTTCAAACGAAGGAATCTCTGAACTAGAAATCCAAATCATAGAAATTAATCCATATGTTGGAGACAGGAGGCCCAGCCAAAGTAGCACAATTATGACCCTTTTCTTTCTTTTAGAAAGTGCTTTTCTTTGGCGATTATTCTCCTCAGACGGTTCTTGAAACTCTTTTTTTGTTTGTGTTTCTTTCATTTCTAATAATTGATAAAAGTAACAAATAATCGACTTGTAAAGTGTCGATAACAACTACCAATTTGGCTCAACTTCTGCACATTCAATTACCGTAGGCATTCCGGCGGAAGGTGGCTGGAAATCATCTTTTGAAATAGTAACGTTTTTATTTGCGTATGCCGCTTTCATGAAGTAGCCCCAAATTGGCATTGCCATTCTTGCGCCTTGACCAATTGTGCCAGACTTAAAATGTATGTTTCGATCGTCATTTCCCACCCATATTCCAGTAACGAGGTCTGGCGTGTGCCCAATAAACCAGCCATCAGACCCGTTTTGAGTTGTTCCAGTCTTTCCAGCGATTGGATTCTTAAATCCTCCATATTCTGGCTCCCACCGCAACCTTCTTGCCGTTCCGCCTTCTTTACCAGAATAAGAATTAACCACCCCTAATGCACATTTCATCATTTTCAAAACGTCAAAGGCTGAACTAGGAGAGATTATGGGGATTTGTTTTGGAAGGGCGTCATAAAGCACCTTTCCGTTTCGGTCCTCTATTCTTACAATCATAATAGGCTCGTTATAAATTCCGTTATTTGAAAATATACAATGTGCCGAGGTCATTTCCAGCGGCGACAAATCACACACCCCAAGACCTAAAGCAGGAACCGTTTGAAAAGATGAATTTGAAAGTCCCATTTTATCAAACAAACCCTTAACCCATTTGTTTGTGCCCCCGCTTTCCTTAATTATTTTAGCTGTGATTGGGTTTTTAGAAGCTCCTAATGCATAGTAAACAGGCATCGGCAATCCGTCAAAATTAGATCCTTTTGGACACCACTGCTTCACCTCGCTTCCATAGGGTATGTCAAGACAGTATTCTATGTTGGGAAATGTTGTACATACGTTGATTATTCCGTGTTCAATGGCTGCGCCATAAACGAATGGCTTAATTGTCGACCCAACCTGCCTTTTCGCGTTGGATACATAATCATATTTAAAGTGTTTATAGTCTGGCCCTCCCACCCAAGCTTTCACCAACCCTGTTCGAGGTTGTATTGATACCAGCCCTGTTTTAAGGATTTTTTTATAATGATACAAACTATCAAGAGGACTCATCTTGACAATTTTCTCATTGTTACTTTCAGTCCAATCGAAGACTTTCATGGAAATTTTTTTTCTAAACACTTTATCGATTTCTTTTTCCGAAATCCCCTGTTTTTTTAACTGCTTATACCGTGGTGTTTTTTCAATTGCTTTACGAATATTTCTATCGCGCTGTTCGCGTGTTGTCTCGTCTCCATATGGTGAGTGCTTTTTGCTCAAATTATCTTTTTGGAACGCAGGCTGCAAATAAGTGCCTAAATGCTTGTCTACCGCAGCTTCTGCATGTTTCTGCAGCTCATAGTCTAGTGATGTGAATATTTTTAACCCGTCCCGATATATATTATATGGGTTTCCAGCCGGGTCAAGTGTTCCGTTTTTCTTCAGGATCCTTTGAACTTCTTTCTTTACGTATCCCCTAAAGTAGGCTCCCACGCCCGTATTTTGAGTTTCGGGACGATAATCAATTATGATGGGCTCCTTTTTTAGGTCTTCTAATTTCGTTTTTTCAAGAAGTCCATTTTTTACCATCTGCTGGAGCACTGTATTTCTCCTTCGTAAAGCATTTTTCGGATTCATTTTAGGGTTATAGATTACCGGACTTTTCGCCATTCCTACCAATGTTGCTGCTTCACTAATGGTGAGCTCTTTTGGTGTTGTATTATAATAAATCCGTGCTGCAGATTTGATTCCCACAGCATTATATAGAAAATCAAATTGATTGAAATACATAGCAATAATTTCTTTTTTAGTATACCGTCGTTCTAGCCGTGCAGCGATAACCCACTCTGCTAATTTCTCGTTTACTCTCGCCCACTTATCTCGAGATGGCATTTCGTGAAACATCATTTTCGCTAATTGTTGCGTAATTGTTGACCCTCCCCCCTTATTTTGCCCTAATAATTGTCCTGAAATTGCCCTTATTAGTCCCCAGGTGTCTACCCCGGAATGCTTATAATACCTTTCGTCTTCGGTGGCTATTAGGGCATTAACTAAGTTTATTGACAACTCCTGGTAAGCAACATTACTTCTATTGTCGACGAAAAACGTTCCCAAGACCTTTTCACCGTCAGCATATAAAGTTGAAGCCTGATTACTTACAGGATTTTCTAAAAGCGCATAATCTGGTAACTCTTCTGCTGGTATAGTAAACATCAGAATGGCAATTGATATAAAAGGCGAAAAAACAACAAGCCATGTTCCAATTAAGAACTTTCGTTTCCATTTGCGGGAGAGTTTCAATTCTTTGCTTTTGACCACTACGCCGTTGCTTGGTTTTTGTTTTAGCTTATTGCTTTTATTTTTAGAAGATGCTTTTTGCTTCATTAATACCGAAAATACGAATACTGGCTATTTAATCTTCCCTCTCATTTATTGATTATAAACGAAATTTGGTTAATTGCTAATAATCTGCTATTATTCGTTTACCTCTTGAATTCTAAACCCAATGTCGGTAATGTCTTCAATCGATTCTGTACGCATTGCTTGTTCAAATGATGCCTTGTATGTGCCTAGAAATGGAAATCTAGTTTTTGTCTTAAAAAGATAGCTTCCGTCTCTCACGTTTCCAGAGCCCTTTCCAAGCCATCTTCCCTGTGAATCTTGGAGTACAAACTCCAGTGTATCCAAATCATACATTCCCATTGGTAACTCAAATTTTAAAAACACCCACAGATTCTTCCACTCATAAGTTTTAGCGTGTCGAATATTAAAATACAGGTCGTACCGCTGAAGCGTGTCTTTAATCTCAAATTCAAAAAAAGGGATATTTGACTGGTTCCATTTCTGATCTGGAATGGCAATATACTCCTCGTAATAGGATTGTTTTCCGGTACAAGCAATTACACTTGATAAAATTAACCCTATAACAACCGTTAACCCTAGCCTATTTGTTTTTGTTTTGTCGTTTTGCATTAGTCTTATGTTGCGGGCTCGGTTTTTCATTCGAATTTGTCCCTTTTTGTTCGCTCACGGTTAGGTTTTTCATATTGCTTTTTGGCGAATTAGGTTTCCGCCTTTTATTTTTATTCCCCCTCTTTTTCCTTTGCGATTTATTAAACTTACCGTCAAACCGCGTCAATTCATCTTGGCCTACAACATTTTCGTACTGAGGTTCGGTAATTTCAGGTTCCAAATGAATAAACTTATCCAGATTTTGCGGCTTTTTCCCGGACTTATTGAGTGCGATAATTTCTTTTACTCTATCCAGGTGAAGCTGAACCAATTTTCCGCCGCCACGCTCCTCGCTTAACCAAAACCACATCTGCCTTTTAAAAATGTCCGTTTTTTGATGAACCGCTGCACCTTGCTTTGTTTCTAACTTGGTATTTGCACTAGGGAAATCTTTATATGCTTCCAAATACATATCAAGCTCATAATTCAAGCAGCACTTCAATTTACCACATTGCCCCGCTAATTTCTGTGGATTCAAGGACAGCTGCTGATATCTTGCCGAAGAAGTTGATACAGACCTGAAATCCGTTAACCACGTTGTGCAACACAGCTCTCTACCGCATGAACCGATTCCTCCCAGTCGTCCAGACTCCTGCCTAGCCCCAATCTGTCTCATCTCAATCCTAATTCTAAACTGCTCCGCCATCAACTTAATAAGCTCCCTAAAATCTACTCTGCCACTTGCCGTGTAGTAAAAAATGGCCTTCGTATTGTCTGCTTGGAATTCAACATCAGAAATTTTCATTTCTAATTTTAGTCGTATTGCCATCTTGCGAGCTTCGTGCATGCTTTCGTATTCGCGTGCTCTTGCCTTTTTCCACATGTCAAGGTCTTCATTCGTTGCCCGCCTTAAAATGTTAGGTAATTCATGATTCTTTACGGTGACTTTCTTCCTCTTCATTTGCACTTTTACTAATTCACCAGTTAAAGTTACAACCCCAACATCATATCCGGGTTTAGCCATAACAACAACGGTGTCTCCAGCTTGAAAGTATACCTTTGTGAGGTTTCTATAGAAGCTTTTTCGGCCGTTTTTAAATCGAATCTCTAGGACATCAAAATGCCGGCTGCCCTCAGGCAAACTCATATTAGAAAGCCAATCAAACACTTCTAGTTTGTCGCAGCCTCCCGTAGAGCAAGTTCCGTTGTTCTTACAGCCTTTCGGAGTTGAACCTCTCTTCTTATTTGCACAAGACGCACAGCCCATTGTATATTGTTGTTTGAATTAACTAAATATTGATGCTTGTAAATATAAATTATTTGCCCTTTAATGTAATTACATAGCGATAATTCTATTTTTTTCGCGCATCAATGTGTCAAGGACATGCAACTTTAATTCTTGTTTATCTAAAAATCGAAACCTTTATTTCCTAAGTAGCCTAATTACCTTTATTGATAAATCTGTAAATAGAATTTTTGGGTTGGCGTTTCGTTCTATGTGATAGTGTGCTTTATCAAACTCTTGGGTTAGCTGCAAAACATTATTATGATTAATAAACTTTGCAAATTTTAATAAAAACGCGCGCTCTTCCCCTTGCAAGCTAACCATTTGCATGTCTGTGTAATTTCCAAGCATACACTGCCTTGCCATGTGTAAACAAAATAGTAAAAACTGCTTTTGATGTTCTCTTCCTTCACCAGCCATTGTCTCGGCCCAATTGAATGTTTCCAGAACTTTCTTTTGATAGCAAAGCCGCATCCATGTCTGAAAATGATTAAAGTATTTTAGCTCATTATCCGAGGTCCGAAGCTGTCTTTTTACTCTTAAATATGATCCCTCGGCTAAATTGACAATGGATCTGGCTCCTCCTCTGTCTAGCCCTTCTTTTTCAATTAGAAATTCCGTTAGTTCCTCGTCGGGAATTCGATTAACTGAAACCGGCTGTGTTCTTGATATAATTGTCTTTAAAAGTTGGTCTTGATCAGTGGTTGTAAGTATAATAACTGTTCCATTTGGAGGCTCTTCGATTAATTTTAACAGCTTGTTAGACGCTTGTGTGTTAAGTAGGTCTGCCCTCCACACAATTAAGACTTTCAATCCGCCTTCATATGATTTCAGGGCTAATTTTGCGCTAATTGATTTTGCCTCGCTTGCAGGAATAATGGGTTGGCTATTGCCAATATCACACTTGTCATTCCAATCCTGAATGTCAAAATATTGGTTTTCTGTTAATTGGTCCTGCCACTCTTTAAAATATGCCTGTGATGTTTCCTTTTTTTTTGAGACCACCTTGAATGGAAAAGAAAAATGAAGATCGGGGTGATTGTACGACTCCACTCGTTGACATGAAGAACATTTCCCACACGAATCTCCTTTTTCCCTTTGTTCACAGAATAAGTACTGCGCATAGGCAATTGCCATGGGGAGCGGGCCGTATCCATCAGCACCACAAAAGAGTTGTGCGTGGGGTATTCGTCCACTGTCCACATTTGCAGATAGTTTTAATTTTAGCCCTTGATGTCCTGGTAATGATGAATATTGCATTTAATCTTGCTAAAAATAGTGATTTATCTGTCCTCAGGTTTATAAAATTGTCGATTAAAAGTAAATTCGCGATATGGCTAGAATAGATACTTACAATTTTTCTAAAAAACGTGCTTTAGTGCGTGTAGATTTTAATGTTCCTCTGGATAATAATACTTTGGAAGTTATGGACGACACTAGAATTAAAGCGGCCGTTCCAACTATAAATAAAATCTTAAGCGATGGGGGGTCGGTAGTCTTAATGTCTCATTGTGGCCGGCCTAAAAGTGGTCCTGAAAACCGATTCTCTTTAAAACATTTAGTAGAAACCATTGAGCAATTAGTTGGTGTTAAGGTACATTTCTCAGAAGAAATTGTAACGGAAAAGTCTTTTGAAAAATCGAGCAACCTACCCATGGGTGAAATTCTTCTTCTTGAGAATTTAAGATTCGACCCAAGAGAAAAAGCCGGTAACATTGACTTTTCGAAAGCGCTTTCAAAACACGGTGACGTGTATGTAAATGATGCCTTCGGCACGGCACATAGAGCGCACGCCTCCACTTCTGTCATTGCCGAAGAATTTCCAGAAGACAAAATGTTTGGGTATTTAATTGAAAAGGAAGTTGAAAGTCTTTCAACATTGATGAAGTCCGGAGATCGACCCATTACCGCAATAATTGGCGGGGCAAAAGTTTCTTCAAAAATTAACATCATCAATAATCTGCTGGAAAAAATTGATATTTTAATCATTGGGGGCGGTATGACTTACACTTTTGCTAAGGCGGAGGGCGGAAATATTGGAGACTCTGTTGTTGAAGATGGTCACTTAGAAACAGCGCGGCAAATACTAAAGACTGCTGCTGAAAAAAACATTGAAGTAATCATTCCTGTTGACTCTGTCATTGCCAGCTCTTTTTCCAATGAAGCCGAAACCCAAGTTGTCGCTACTAAAAATATACCTGCAGGCTGGATGGGTCTGGATGTGGGCCCTAAAACCATCTCTGATGTTCACAAGGCGCTATCAAAATCTAAAACTATATTATGGAATGGGCCGATGGGCGTATTTGAAATGACCAATTTTGTAACAGGAACCTATGAGGCCGCAAAATCTATCGTTAGTGCAACTCAAAATGGCGCATTTTCACTTGTAGGAGGAGGTGATTCTGTCGCTGCAATTAATCTCTTTGGCTTGTCGAAAGAGGTCAGTCATGTTTCAACAGGAGGGGGAGCAATGCTCGAATTTTTAGAGGGAAAAGAACTTCCTGGAATTAAAGCCATAATGAGCTAGCTAATGAATTTTGAACTAGAAGCAAACTGGCAAAAAATATTAACTTTCTTTGCCCCCGACCACGGAGACTTAGACGTTCCTTCCGTATTGTTTTTAATAGGAATACAAGAGCTTGGAAAAGGCGCTATAGCTTTGTCAAAAGACAAAAAAGTAGAAATAATGCACATTGGCGTTTGCTCAGTCTTGGTGCCATATGGATATTACAATTTCTTGGGCCACGACAAAGAGGGCTGGCCTCATTTTGAAAATGTTGAAACACTCCCGCCGCTGGACTCCAATGAGCAAAAAGACATATTAAAAGAGGCGATTGTCGCCTATTTTGAATCAGAAAAAATAATTTAGATCGCAACTGAGACTTCGACTGTTTCTTCTTCTTCAATCCGAACAATCCCAGCTTTCGTTAGCGTGTCAACATCAATGTCTAGAATGGCAAAACCGGCCTGTCCTGATTTAAATAAATCGTTGTAGTTAAACGTAGCCGTGCCTGAGGCATCTGTACTACTGGATTGTTCCAAATCCTCTCTCGGGACTTCGCTGCCATTATCATAGTAAAGCCTAACCATAGCGCCACCAACAGGAACACCAGACACATCCACGACAGTTACTCTTGCAATGGTATCCTTCCTTTTATAACAGGAGTTAAAAGCAAAAGTTATCGCAATCAGGCTAAATAAAATTATTGACAATTTTTTCATAATGTAGGTTTATCTTAAGTTTGGCTTGGCCTTATTGTTGTACCTAGGTCAACAAATATAGTTAAATTCAATTTCAATGAAAGTAATTACCATGTATTCCAGAGCCCTTGTGGCCATAGCTATGACGCTATTTTGCGTGCAAGGGTTGGCTCAAGTAAAAGACCAGTCAGCCCCATTAGTAAAAAACATAACCCCTGAAAAAGTTACACCCACGGGAAAAGAAATCTTTTTTGAAATACGAACCAACTTCGGAACAATGAAGGGAAAGTTATATAATTCAACGCCCATTCATCGAGACAACTTTATTAAACTCGTTCAAGAAAACTACTATGACAGCCTGATGTTTCATCGAGTCATCAATCAATTCATGATACAAGGGGGGGACCCCGGAAGCAGAAATGCAGCCGCCGACAAGCCTCTTGGAAATGGTGGCCCAGGCTACACGTTAGAAGCGGAAATTCAACCAACACTTTTTCATAAAAAAGGAGTACTTTCAGCCGCTAGGCAACCAGATAATGTTAACCCTGAAAAACGAAGCTCTGGCAGCCAATTCTATCTTGTTCAGGGGAAAATATATTCAGAGCAAATGCTCAAAACTCAAGAAGAAAGAATCAACCAATCTAAAAACAATAAGATCATTCGAGAGTACTTAAGAGACCCTCAAAACAAAGCGGACCTTGACGCTGTTAGCTATTGTCAAAAAAACAAGCTCGCTGATTCTTTAAATAATATTATCGCCAGGATAAGCTCTGTGGTTGGCAAAAATCAAATTCCATTTACTTTTACTCCTGATCAAAGAAATGCTTATTCCACCGTCGGCGGCACTCCTCATTTGGATAACGGATATACCGTTTTTGGAGAGGTTTTCGAAGGCCTTTCCGTCATAGATAAAATTGCTGCAGTACCAGTAGGCCCTAAAAATCGACCCAATGAAAATGTCATTATGACCATTAAGATATTAGACCAAAATACTAAAGAGTAACTCAAAGGCATATAATTTTTTACTTTTGTAGCCACATGTTAAAAAAGGTTGAATCTTTATTGGCTGAGGTAATGGCATTTAATAGTCAAGACTTCAATGCAATCGAACAGTTTCGAATAAGACTTCTTGGAAAAAAAGGGGAAATCACATTGCTATTCACTCAGTTTAAAGAAGTTCCGAATGCAGATAAAAAGGCATTTGGACAAGAGCTGAATAATTTGAAAACACAGGCAATTGAAAAAATAAACCTGTTGAAAGCCGGGCCTGCTAACAAGACTGAAGAAGAAAATACGCTGGATTATTCTAGACCCGCAGAAACCTTCTCGTTAGGATCAAGACATCCCATATCAATTGTTAGAAATGAAATCATTGAAATTTTCTCTAAAATTGGATTCAGCGTTTCTGAAGGTCCGGAAATTGAAGACGACTGGCATAATTTTACAGCACTTAATTTTCCAGAAGAGCATCCCGCCAGAGATATGCAAGACACTTTTTTTATAGATAAACACACTGCTCTTCGAACACATACTTCGTCAGTTCAAGTGCGGGTAATGGAAGAGTCGTCTCCCCCAATTAGAACAATTTCTCCTGGTAGAGTTTTTAGAAATGAAGCCATCTCTGCGCGAGCACATTGCATCTTTCATCAAGTTGAAGGATTGTATATTGATAAAGACGTTTCTTTTGCTGATCTGAAGCAAACCCTGTTGTATTTTGCAAAAGAAATGTTCGGCGAAAAAACGGAAATTAGACTTCGCCCATCTTATTTCCCTTTTACAGAGCCTAGTGCTGAAGTGGACGTTTCGTGTAATCTATGCAAAGGCGCTGGTTGCAATGTTTGTAAGAATTCTGGCTTTCTTGAGATCTTGGGCTGTGGAATGGTCGATCCAAATGTCTTAGAGAATTGCGGAATAGACTCCTCTGTATACACTGGTTTCGCCTTTGGAATGGGAATTGAGCGAATTGCAATGCTTAAGTTTGGGGTGAACGACTTGCGCCACTTCTTTGAAAATGATATTCGATTCTTAAAGCAGTTTCGGAGTACTGTTTAAGTCAGAAGTCTTCTTCTTCCTGAAAAATGCGGAGCTTCGAATTGAATAATCCTCGCAGCAGCTCTATAGCGAATCCCCTCGTGTTATTAATAAGTGGTTTTTTTGGGATTTCAAATCCCATATTGGGAGGTTTCTTCTTTTTTTTCTCTGTTTTTTTGATTGCTTTTTTTAAATTTTAAAAGTATAACTTTTTGATTAATAAGTATTTATGAGTTTTTTTCGTCTTGTTGTTGTTGCGGTCAAGTTCTGATTGGAATAGTTTTGGATAAGGTAGTGTTGTAGCCAAATGCTACAGGCCATGAATATTTTGCTTTGGTCAATGGACTTAACTTACTACAAATGAAAAAGAAAATTCTTATCGCTGAGGACAACGCGTCCATTTCGCTTTTATTGCAGCACCTGCTATCCAACGAATACGAGGTTGTTACCACCACTAATGGCGGCGAGGCCTTAACCTGGTTGGGTCAAGGAAATAAGCCAGACGTTATTATTGCAGACATTATGATGCCTGAAGTAGACGGCTGGAAGTTATTGCAAAATATAAAGGCAAGTGCATTCCTTAGTACGATCCCAATAATGATGTTAAGTGGTTTGGAAACTAGCACAGAACGAATTAAATGTTTTGAACTAGGTGCGGACGAATACATGATAAAACCATTTAGCCCACAAGAGTTAACACTACGCATTGCAAATTTGATTAATCGATCAAAATATGTTCGAGCATAATATTAAGAACATAAAATATTTAGAAAACACACAGGTCATGTGCGGCATCTATATTGGGCTGGACATTTGGTTCGTGTCCAAAATGCAGGCCTTCGATGCAATGAATTTCCAACTGATTCATTGCTACACTTTTGAAGAAGCGGCAGCCATAATACAAAATCAGGGTATTTCTCCAGATTTAATTCTGACTGAATATGAGTTAGCAGATAATCTAGCACAACTAAAACAAAGCCCGGAGCTTATGTCTTGCGAATTACTGCGACCGCTGTTCTTGCTGATTTCTGATGAGCTGTTGTCGGAAGAAGAAATAAATTTTTCCAGTACGCTCGCTATTGACGATGTGTTGTTTAAATCTACCAATTCAGATTTGTTGTTTGAACGGATTTGCTTTCTCCATTCTAGAATTCAATCCAGTTGTACAACCAATTACGAGTCACCTAAAAATACAAACCCCCCTCCTTTAAAACGTTCTTTTGATATCGCCTTTTCCGCTGCGGCTCTTGCTTTTTCTGCTCCGTTTTTTTGCCTGCTTTTCGGGTTTATTAAGCTACAACAAAAAGGACCTGTGTTTACAAAAGTGAAGCGAGTCGGGGCCGGGTATAAGACTTTTAATCTTTATCAGCTCACACTAATGAATCTAGAAAACACGAAACAAGGCAATATTCAAGACTGTAATACACGCCGCTATTACACCTATACATCGGACGATCATAACTGCTCTGAATGCGAGCAGTTGTGCCGTCCATGTTCTCCGTTGTTAAGGATTGAAGAGCAAGAGATTTGTGAACGTCTTTTTTTACACTTAAAAAACCAAAAATTAGATAAAGAAACAAGTCCTGAATCTGATTCAATTTTAATTCGTTTTATCAAAAGATCAAAACTACATTTAGTTCCTAAATTCGTTAATGTTCTTAAGGGAGATCTTAGTATTGTCGGGAATAGGCCCCTAGAAATTGATGAGGCAGAGCGGCTAACTACGGATAAAGATTCTATACGGTTTACGGTTCCTGCTGGCATCATTACCTTGGCGCATTCGATTAGAAAAGAAAATGCCCAAGAACTTGATTTAAATCTTTCATATGCCCAGAAAAACAGTTTTATGGGAGATCTAAAAATTCTGATAAAAAGCACTTTCAGCCATTGTTAATTCGCTGATTTTGAAGAAAACAGCCTCATACTATTCTTCCCTTTCATTTGGGTGCTTGTATAAGATATACTCCAAATTTGCTTCAATAATCAAAGTGAGTATAATATCTGGCTTTTCTCTTTTCACGATTTCTTCATTCAACTTATAGTTCCAGTTGTCCCAGATAAGAATACTTTCGCTGAATGACATACCGAAAAAATCTAGCATATTATTTGAATAGGAATCGCGTATGAACAAGATTTTTGGCAACGACTCATCATGTGATTTGTAGTGAACTTGGAACTCATTCTTGTATGGAAATTTTTCAGGAATAGGATAGGCGTATTTATATGTTGAGAAATCAAAAATTTTATTCCTCGGACTAATTTGAATTTCTTTGTCTGGAAACTCCTCTTGCATCAAGATCGTTTTGGCAAGACCAGTACCTTTGGTCTTTTCTGAGGAAATGCGCATTGCATCTAGACTTGTAGCTGGAGTCTGAGGAAAATCTTTTCTTATCTCATTTAAAATTTTTGAATAGGCCACATACGCCCCAAGCTGATTCCAATGTTGGTCAGTATTATAATAAAGCCTCTCATCAAGTAATTGCGCTGCCTGGAGGAGCGTGTCCTTCAGATTAATCAGGCTCATCCCTTCAATGCCCGAAACCGCATCAATGAATTGAGTTGTTTGACTCGTTGGTGTTAGCTGCCGTACATGAAACGGCAATTTTTCTGAGTAGACATTGAATTTAGTGGGAACAATGGCCAAATAATGCTTTACGTTAATTGACTGAAGCCAGCGGACTCTTCTCGTAAATTCCTCCTTGAACATGTTGATTTCATTTTCAGAAAATGTTCGTTGGTGCGTGTAGGTGTTAATGTATTTTTCAGCAAAAAGAAATCCGTCTGAACCTATGATTACTGATTTATGTGGAGATTCTTTAAACACATTAACTTTTAAATATTTATTCCACTCTAAAAGAGTTTGGCGAAAGTTAAAATTGTCTACATAGTATTTTTCAAATTTACGTGGAAACGGATCTAGATTGCTTAGGCTCAGCTTTGGGCACTTAGCCATGTTCCTGTTTTCAAGGTTTTCAATGGACTCAAATTCAAACAAATAGCCTGAATTTGAGAATGCAATTATCGCAATAAACGAAACCAATATAATTATGGACTTTAATCGAATCATCAAAAACGAAAATATATAAATGGGTTGTATGAATTTAAATTCAATTCTATCATGCATAAAAACATTATTGCAACAGGGGTAAGTCCTGAAACAATTGAAATCGTGAATCCTGCAGTATTTTGTATTCTTAGCGAACAATGTTTTGATGCCGTTTTAAGACCATCATAAATCCAGCTCAATATTCCCGTTGAAAACAAAAAAGCTAAACCAATGACTAGCAACAGCCTCACATGTAAAAACTGACTCAAAAATGGATAGTTGATCTCTGTTGCCTCGCCTCCACCGAACATAATATTAATTTGGTCCAAGGAGTTTTGCAAATTCTCTTCCCTGAAAAACACCCAAGCCACTATAACAATAGGGCAAGTGTATAATATGCCAACGATGTTTGGTGCCTTGCTCAATAGCTTAGAGAAGCCTGCTCTCTCAATTACGATAAATAATCCATGAATCAATCCCCAAATGAGAAAATTCCAGGCTGCACCGTGCCAAAATCCCGTGATAATGAAAACAATCGTTAGGTTTAAAAGCGTCCTGAACTTTCCGCCTCTACTGCCACCTAAAGGGATATATAGGTAATCCCTAAACCAAGATGAAAGTGTGATGTGCCATCTTCGCCAAAAGTCCTTAATTGATCGTGCAGCGTAAGGAAAATTGAAGTTTTCAGGAAAATCAAATCCAAACATTTTACCAAGCCCAATTGCCATATCCGAGTATCCTGAAAAATCAAAATAAATCTGAAAAGCGTACAAACTAGCACCGGCCCAGGCTGTAACTAAATCTAATTTGTCAATTGGTATTAAAAATACTTCTTCTGAATACTCCCCCAGTACGTTTGCAATAAGCACCTTTTTACCAAGCCCAAAAGCAAATCGACTGACTCCTGAAGAGAACTTTATCAAAGAGTGCTTTCTCTCTTTAATCTGATCCTTGATTTCGTAATAACGAACAATTGGTCCGGCTATTAGCTGCGGAAAAAGAATAATGTATAAAGCTAGCCGATCTAGGCGTTTTTGAATTTTAACTTTGCCCTGATAAGCGTCAATTAGGTAAGTGATTGCCTGAAAAGTATAAAACGAAATGCCGATAGGAAGCACTACGTCAAAGGCGTTAGGGTCTGCTGATTCAATACCGAAGACATAAAATAAATTAGTGATTAGAAACCCCAAATACTTAAAGTAAAAAAGGATCCCAATGTTCAGTGTCAAACCCAGAAGCAAAACAATTCTCTTGTGTTTCCTATCAAGAAAAAGACCGAGTAGATAATTGATTGTAATTGACGAAACAATGATTATAGAATAGCTAACTCCGCCCCAAGCGAAAAAAATCAGGCTTACTAAAATTAAAAAGTAATTCTTCCAAGAAGCAGGCAATAAATAGTAAACGCCTAAAGCAATAGGTAAAAAAGCAAATAAAAATATAAGACTACTAAAAATCAAACCTATTTACAATCTATCATCTGTTAAAGACTTTTGCATCCGTTAAAAATTTGTTTTCAAGTCGTCGGTTATTTGAAAGACCAATCGTACAGATCGAGCTCAATACAGCATGCCTTTAGTAAATCGATACTTCCTCTGATGTCTTCTTTGTTGGCCATTTCGACGGATTGGTGTAAATGTCTAGTTGGAATGGATACGGCGCCCGCAATTGAGCCCCCGTCTGTCATCTGCTGTATTCCTGCGGTATCTGTTCCTCCGGCAGTCAAAATTTCGGGCTGCCAGGTTATCTTGTGCTTTTCTGCAACCTGTTTCATATAGGCCACCATTCTATAATCACATATGGTCCTGGAGTCCATAATTTTTATGGCAGTACCCTTGCCAAGGGAAGTAATCTTTTCATGTTTAGCTGCGCCTGGACAATCAAACGCAATTGTTGTATCTAAACCAAAACCCCAATCCGGTTGAATGTTTTGGGCCGAGGTGTTCGCTCCTCTCAAGCCAACTTCTTCTTGCACGGTAAACACACCGTAGATGTCATATGGCACATCTACGTCTTTCAACTCTTTAAGCATCTCGATAAGAACAAAAACAGCTAATCTGTTGTCAAGCGACTTTGAATTGACACAATCGCCCATCTCAATAAGGTCTCGTTGTCTAGTAACCGGAGTACCTATTTCAACGAATTTTTCAACCTCGTCTTTCTTCATTCCAAGGTCAATGAAATAGTCTGAATTCTTGGCTAGTTTGTTTCTTTCTTCTGGCGTCATTACATGGATTGGCTTGGAACTCATTACACCGATAAGATCCTTCTTTCCGTGTACGATTACTCTTTGCGCTGTATGGGTTTTAGGATCAAATCCTCCAAGGGTATGAAACCTCAAGAAGCCGTCATCGTCAATGTGTGTTACAATAAACCCTATTTCGTCCATATGAGCCCCAATCATCACCCGCTTGTCGCTTTTGCCTTTTTTAATCGCGGAAACATTCCCCATGTTATCCACCTCAATGGCGTCTACATAAGGTTCTACTTCTTTTATCACGAGTTCTCGGACCTTTTGCTCAAAACCCGGAGCACCCGGAGTTCGACAAATCTTACTTAAAAGGTTTATATTGATTGACATAATTAATCTTCTTTTGAATTTAAAACTATGGGTTAAATATAGCTTAGCTTAAGCATGTTCGTTGACCCTTTTTCTTCAATTGGTATACTAGCCGTGTTAAGAATGATGTCCCCATCTTTAACATGCCTGTCTTTCTTTAACATGTACTTGATGTCCGCAATCGTGTGGTCAGTGCTCACCATTTTATCATAATAAAAACACTCCACACCCCAGACCATATTCATCATGGACAGCAAAAATTTATTTCCGGAAAATACAAAAATAGGTGCCAAAGGCCGTTGGCTAGAAATCTTGAATGCTGTATATCCAGAATGCGTCATCGTGATGATTCCCTTTGCATCAACACGATTAGCTAACCTGCATGCATTGAAGCAAATTGAATCTGTTATGAATCTTTCCTGGTTTTTTTCCGGAATTCGTTCATGATGATATAGAGCTTCGTAGCCTTCTTCTACTTCTTCTATGATTTTCACCATGCAGTCAATCACTTTTAAAGGATGCTTACCAACAGAAGTTTCACCAGAAAGCATAACGGCGTCTACTCCATCCATAACCGCATTCCCAACATCACTAACTTCCGCTCTTGTTGGTACAGGGTTGTCTATCATTGTCTCCATCATTTGAGTGGCAATAATCACCGGTTTCGCGTGAGCCATACATTTCTGAACAATTTGCTTTTGTAATACCGGAACCTGCTGCATCGGAATTTCTACACCCAAGTCGCCTCGAGCCACCATTACCGCATCAGCAACCATAATGATATCATCTATGTTTTCAATTGCCTGTGGTTTTTCAATTTTTGCAACAACTCTTGCTAAGGAGTGCTCCTTTTTTATGATGCTCTTTAATTCAATAATATCTCTTGCACTTCTAACAAAAGAGAGACCTATCCAGTCCACCCCTAATTCTAATGCCAAATCTAAGTCTGCTTCGTCTTTTTCAGTTAGGCTTGGCAATGAAATTAAGGTGTTAGGCAAGTTAACGCCCTTATTGGAGCTTAAAACGCCTCCGACTAGAACTTTAGTTTCTACTTCGTCAACCTCATTACTCTTGACAACTTCTAGTCGCAACTTACCGTCGTCTAATAATATCTGCTCTCCAGGTTTAACATCTGTTGGCAACTGACCATAATTCATGTAGGCTTCTTTATTTGTCCCCAGAATTTCCCGGTTAACCAGCTTAAACGTTTCGCCTTCTTTAAGCTCACTATTTTCTTTCATCATTCCAACCCTCAATTTTGGTCCTTGAAGGTCCGCCATTAATGCAGTGTGGGTTTCTAGTTCTTCGTCCAATTCTCGCACAAGCTCAACCACCTTTTTGTGGTCTTCATGTTTGCCATGTGAAAAGTTCAACCGGCAAACATTTACTCCACGTAGAATAAGCTGTTTCAACTGTTCTTTACTATTCGTTGCCGGCCCGATGGTAGCAACAATTTTAGTCTTTCTATTCATTCATTAAAATATAAGGTTCTTTCTCGATTTCAGGTCCATCACGTTAATCTGAAAAGCAGTTAGAACGGTGTCGATCTCTTTTAGCTCATTAGAAAGCAGCTTTGCATCTACCGATACTGCACCCTTTACCATTAGCATATAGTCCGCATGACGTTGTTCAGGGATTAAATAGCCATTACTATTTCGGTTAGAAATTAAAAAGAACTCATTGTGATTGTCATCGTCATAATAGGCATAAAGTGAATGAACGCTTGTTTCTGCTTTATTGTCATTGAGCATTTCCAAATCGTGTTCCTGTTTTTCAAAATCATACCCGAACCGTTGATTGATAGACCAACAAATGCGATAATCTTTAGCGTGACAGCTGATGCCAATAAGCGTAAAGTCATAATCGTATTCTTCCAATAGTGTGTATTTCATGTCTTGTTAATCCGCTGTGATGGGCAATTTCGATCAAATATATTTCTTCCGTTCTAAATCCTGTTAATTTTGGTGTTAAGATAAGACAATCGTCATTAAAAGTACTTCGGTTGGTTTTGTGAACGGTTTTTGACTTGAGGTAGAAAGGGTAATTGTTGGTGCTAGAGAAGACAAAGAAGTGCTCAGGTGTTCAATTGTCAATGCCCATCTGCATTGGCTTAACTCATTTTTTGTTTGGCTTTCTTAAATGTATTGTGACTTAATCAGGGTTTACAAATAACTCAAAAGGCACCCTTTTACGGGTGCCTTTTGAGTTTGATTACTTAATCGTTTACTCGATTCACTACTTAAAATTTTCCAGTGTTTATCGAATGACCAATCTTTGACTCGAAATTTGATTCTCGAATCGAATGATGATGTTGTACATTCCTGAGGCACATGAAGAAATATCAAACTCGTAACCAGCATGCAATTGGTTAACCGTTACAGATTGATTAGCAATAAGTTTTCCAGCGCCATCTATTAATGCAATAAAAGCGCCTTCTGTTGATTTTTCATTTCCCTTAATCGTTATTGTGTTTCCAACAGAAGGGTTGGGATATACTGAGTAATTTAAATTATTTTCAATGATTCCAGTAGAAGGCAAAACCAATACGCCATCGATTACATGAACTACACCGTTGTCTGCTACAATGTCTGCGGCAGTTACATTCGCATTGTCAATCATTACTCCTGAAGTTAGGTCAACAACGACATCTGTACCATTTATTGTAGTTACTGGTCCGCTAGAAAGTCCTGTGGACAAAACCGTACCCGAAACAACGTGATGCAACAAAATACTGCTAAGGTCAGGTGAAGCCAATAAATCGGCAGCAGTAAGAGAGTTCGCGGCAAGGAAAGCGTTAAACGCAGCGTCTGTTGGCGCGAATACGGTAAAGTCTGCAGATAAATCCTGTAATGTCGCAACCAAACCAGCTGTTTGAAGAGCCAAGAGCAATATCGTGTGGTCAGGACTTGTCGCAACCACCTCTGTTACATCATCGTAAGTCGGTAATAAAACATAATCCAAGACGTGAACGACTCCATTATCCGCTAAGATATCAGCGACCACAACATTTGCGCTATCGATTTTTGCACCCGAAGAAACATCTACGGTAACATCAAGGCCTGAAATAGTAGTTACTTCTCCATTGGAAAGACTGGAAGACAACACAGTTCCTGAAACTACGTGGTGGAGCAATATTTTTGTAAGGTTCGGATCTGCTAATAAATCAGCGGCGCTGATTCCTGCGTCGCTTAGAAACTGGCCAAAAGCTGCGTCGGTTGGTGCAAAAACAGTAAAGTCTGCACTCATGTCCTCTAAGGTAGAGACTAACCCTGCTGTTTGCAACGCTGTTAGTAGAATCGTGTGATCTGCACTTGTTGCTACAACTTCAGTAACGTTGTCATATGTAGGAAGTAAAACGTAATCTACTACGTGAACGGTGCCATTGTCTGCAGGAAGGTCAGCTGTCGTCACAGTTGCACTATCTATTTTAGCCCCCGAAGTAACATCTACAGTAACGTCTAACTTACTTAAGGTAGTGACCTCTCCATTCATCAGACTTGTGGAAAGAACAACACCACTTACAACATGATGTAACAAAGTGTTGGTTAATTTTGGATCAGCCAACAGGTCGGACGCTGTGATGCCGTAGTCTGTCAAGAATTGCGTAAAGGCCGCATCATCTGGAGCAAACACGGTATAATCAGTGGTTAAATCACTCAATGCAACATCAAGGCCCTCCTGAACTAATGCCGCTTCTAAAACCGTATGGTCTGGGCTGGTTTGAATAACATCAAAGACTGAAGTTTGAGCTTGTACAGTGTTAAATGCTGTTGCTCCAATAATAAAGTAAAGTATTTTTTTCATTTTGTTTAAAGTTTAATTACAATCCTTAAACAAAGTGTTTGGGGTTTGGTTCATTTAGTTAGCAAAATATTTTTACTTATTAAAAAGAAAGCGTCCAAGGCCGAAGCGAGTAACAAGCATAATCGCCTCATTTCAAGACTCTTAATTGAATTGGCCGGGCCGCTCACGTCTTAATTGAGAATAAAAAAAATATTTTTTGGTAACTAAATTTTCACAATAAACGGTTTGCTGCAGATTTTGCAGCTCCTTTTTCTGCTTGTTTTTTTGAGTTGCCTACAGATTCTGAAATCAATTTTCCATCAATAAACAGTTTCGCCAGGTATTTTTTTTCCGCACCCTCTATTTCGGAAAGCTTGTACTCCAGTTTTTTTTTGTTTTTTTGAGACCAAACAAGGACACGACTTTTGAAGTCCGTATCTTTAGATTGTAAATGGTCAATATTTATTAAGACTCGAGCATACATAATTTCTTTTGTCTTGACAAAGCCTAAGTCTATAAAAAGGGCTCCTATTAAGGCTTCAAAAACATTGCCTTCCAGCGACTTGTAATGATTGTTCCCTTTAAAGTATTGTACATGACGAAGCACATTCATGTTGTTGCCAATTTCATTCAGGTTCTCACGACTGACTATTCTAGACCGGAGTTTTGTCAAAAATCCCTCATCCTCGTTCGGAAATTTTTCATAAAGATATTGGGAAACTATGGTGCTAATTACAGAGTCTCCCAAATACTCCAGTCGTTCATTGTTTGGCAAATTTTGACTGTAGGATTTGTGTGTAAGCGCGGTAGCGTATAATGTTAGATTTTTAGGGTATACCCCAAAGTTTTCGAAGATAAAGGATGAAATTGGGTCTTTTGGATTTTTTCTAAAAAGCCCCAAGAATTAGCGCAATTTTGAAAATATGATTGAAGTGTTGTGACCGCCGAATCCAAACGTGTTACTAAGTGCAGCTCTAACCTCTCTCTTTTGAGCCTTATGAAAAGTAAAATTTAATTTGTAGTCTATTTCAGGATCTTCCGTCTCAAAATTAATTGTTGGCGGAACAATGTCTGTTTCTACCGCTTTTATACATGCAATTGCTTCAATTGCTCCTGCGGCACCTAGAAGGTGACCCGTCATGGATTTTGTCGACCCGATATTGAGGTTATAGGCGTCTTCACCAAATACGGTTTTAATTGCTATTGTCTCCGCGATATCACCAAGTGGGGTTGATGTTCCATGCACGTTGATGTAATCAATTTCAGAAGTCGATAAGCCCGCTTCTTCCAGTGCAAATCGCATTACATTCGCTGCGCCAATTCCTTCTGGATGCGGCGCTGTAATGTGATGCGCGTCTGCAGTCAAACCACTTCCTAATACTTCTGCGTATATTTTAGCGCCTCTTGCTTTCGCGTGTTCGTATTCCTCTAAAATGATAGCGCCCGCCCCTTCGCCTAAAACAAAACCATCCCGATCCTTATCAAAGGGTCTAGATGCTGATTTAGGATTTTCATTATTCGTAGAAAGCGCTTTCAGCGCATTAAAACCGCCCATTCCTGCCTCATTCACGCCGGCTTCAGAACCTCCAGAAACGATAACATTAGCCTTACCTAGTCGAATGTAAGTAAAAGCATCTATCATCGCATTCGAAGCAGAAGCACACGCTGAAACTGTAACGAAATTAGGCCCTCGCAAACCGTATTTAATAGAAATGTGTCCAGCGACAATATCTACTATCATCTTTGGGATAAAAAATGGGTTAAATCGAGGAGTGCCATCTCCAGAGTTGTAGGAAAAACATTCATCTTGAAAAGTCTTAAGACCTCCTATGCCCGAACCCCAGATAACGCCAGCTTTGTCTAAATCAAGCTTTTCAAGATCTAGTCCTGAATCGCTCATTGCCTCTGCAGCGGCGACCATAGCATATTGACTGAACTGATCTAGTTTTCGAGCTTCTTTTCTATCTAAGTGCTCTAAAACATCGAAATTCTTTAACTCGCACGCAAACTGAGTTTTAAACTTTGAAGCATCAAAATGCGTAATTGGAGCCGCGCCACTAACGCCATTAATGAGAGAACTCCAATATTCTTCTATTGAATTCCCTATTGGTGTTAGCGCACCGAGACCTGTTATAACAACTCTCTTTAACTCCATTTATCTTTAGCTTTTGTTGCGAATTAGCTCGCGTTGTCTTCGATATATTTTACAGCATTACCTACTGTTGCTATTTTCTCTGCTTGATCATCTGGAATAGCAATATTGAACTCTTTTTCGAATTCCATAATTAACTCTACAGTATCCAGAGAATCTGCTCCTAAGTCGTTCGTGAAGCTTGCTTCTGGAGTTACTTCCGTCTCATCTACTCCGAGCTTGTCAACGATAATTGCTACTACTCTTGAATTTACATCAGACATAATCTTTTTTTTAGTTGGTTAATTCAGCCCACAAATAAACTACTTAATCAAAACAAAACAAAATTTATTCATAATAAACGGCCACGTCTGTTAATCCCTTTCTATGAATGTTTGGAACCTTGGCGCCTTTTGATGGATATCCAATGGGCAGTAAAAGAAATGCTCTTTCATTTTCAGGCCTACCTAATGCTTTCGTTAAAAAGTCCATTGGGCTTGGTGTGTGCGTTAGGGTGCAAAGTCCCGCATTATGAATTGCCGCAATTAAAATTCCACAAGCAATACCCACAGATTCATTGACATAATAATTTTTTTGTTTGGCATTTTCTTCTCCTCGCTCGTATACTCTCTTCATGACTACAATAACCCAAGGAACTGTTTCAATAAAATCTTTATGCCAATCTGTACCCAGCGGAATAAGGTCTTCCAACCATTCCTCACTCATCCGGTTCGAATAGCTTTCTTTTTCCTCAACTTCAGCAAGCATCCGAACTTCTTTTTTAATTTGCTTACTTGAAACAACGCAAAACGTCCAAGGTTGTTTGTTTGCGCCTGATGGTGCCGAAGATGCGGCCATTAAAATGTTGTCAATTACCTCTTTTGGCACAGCTTTATCCGAAAAATGACGAATAGATCTTCTTGCATTCATAAACTCATAAAATTCCGCACTCCTATTTAGCATTTCTTCCTCATTTCGATCCTGATGCTTGTATAGAATAAAATTATTATCGTTGCTATTTCTCATTATTACCAAGATAGGAACCTCTTGAACTATACTTGGCATTAAATCCGACTTTTTGTTGTCCCATTTGACAATTGGATTAATTTTACACCTAATGATCAAGATTAGTAACATCGTTATTTTTGCTTCGGGCGGGGGCTCTAACGCAAACAATATTGTGGACTATTTTAAAAATAACGACAGAATTGTTGTTGCTGGAATTTGCACAAACAACCCGAGCTCAGGTGTTGTATCTCTGGCGCTTCAAAATAATATTAAGCACCTTATTTTTACAAAAACAGACCTCGAAGAAGGCGTTGTTGTAGACAAATTTTTAACCGCATTAAATGCAGACTTAATTGTTTTGGCAGGTTTTTTACTGAAGTTCCCGGAAAGAATATTGGGTGATTTTGATCAAAAAGTAATTAATCTGCATCCGTCACTTTTGCCTAAGTTTGGGGGGCAAGGAATGTACGGTATGCGGGTTCACGAGGCTGTAATAGAAGAACAAGAAGCCCTTTCTGGAATTACTGTTCACTATGTTAATGAAAAATATGACGAAGGAGCTATCATTGCGCAGTTTACCTGCGACATTCAAGCAAATGACAGTCCTGAGCATTTACAAAATAAAATTAAAACCCTGGAAGGACTGCATTTTCCAAGTACGATTGAAGCTCTTATTTCTAAAACAAATTCAAAATCATGACTTTAGATATAGCTGGAATTGGTTTTAACCTACAGCATATTGGCGTTGCAACTATGGTGTTGTTTGCCGTAATCGATATTGTCGGCTCCATTCCGATAATCATCAACATAAAAGAAAAAGCGGGCGGCCAAATCTTTCCGCTTCGAACTACATTTGTTGCCCTATTTATTTTGGTTCTTTTCCTGTTTCTTGGCGAATCCATTCTACAGGTAATTGGACTCGATACACAGTCGTTCGCTGTTGCCGGATCTTTTGTTTTGTTCTTTATGTCTTTGGAGATGATTCTTGGAATCTCGCTATTCAAAGATGATGGGGGCGAAGAATCTCCAAAAGTAGCCTCTGTTGTCCCTCTGGCTTTTCCGATTATTGCAGGTGCCGGATCAATGACGTCACTTGTTTCTTTAAGGGCTGAATATGCCATTCAAGATATTCTTGTTGCTATTGTAATTAACATGTTAGTGGTTGCTCTTGTTCTTGTTCTAACCAAAAAAATAGAACGTCTTTTGGGGCGGGGTGGAATTGCGATTATTAAAAAGGTTTTTGGAATTATCTTATTAGCGATTGCTGTAAAGCTTTTTACAGAAAATTTACATCACATGCTACACGTGCTTGAAGGAAGTAAGGAGGTTGTTGTACATGGCTGATCAAAAATTTTATGTGGTTTGGTCGGGTCGTCGGCCTGGAATTTATACGACATGGACAGAGGCTCAGCGTCAAATTAGTGGTTTCAAAGATGCTAAATTTAAGTCCTTTAAGTCTCGTGCTGAAGCTGAATTTGCTTTGAACAACCCGAACGCTATTGAAGCCTCCAGCAAAAAAAAGTCCTATTACTATGTCGTTTGGGCAGGATACGCCCCTGGCGTATATCAAGACTGGGGAGAAGCGAAAAGCCAAATGACAGGTTTTAAAAATCCAAAATACAAAACCTTTGGGAGCAAGCAGTTGGCTGAAAAAGCATTTTTAGAGGGTCCGGAAAAATATCCGGGTAATTATAAAAAAACACGAGATTTGTCTGTTGCTGATTTGAAAAGAATTGGCAATCCTATTGAAATGAGCTTAGCAGTTGACGCGGCTTGCAACGGCAAGGGCGTGATGGAATATCAGGGTGTTTGGACCTTTAATAAAGACCATGTACTGTTTAAAATGGGGCCTTTTACTAAGGGCACAAATAATATCGGAGAATTTTTGGCGCTTGTTCACGCGCTTGCTTATTTTCAAAAAGACAAAGACAAAAAATTTCACACCATGCCCATCTATTCTGATTCTAGAATTGCAATGGGCTGGGTTAAAGCAAAAAAATGCCGTACAAAGCAAAGTCCCAGTCCTGAAGTGAAAAACCTCATAATAAGAGCCGAAAAATGGCTTCATAATAATCCTTTTCAAAACCCTATATTGAAATGGGAAACCAAAGTTTGGGGTGAAATCCCCGCAGACTTTGGAAGAAAATAAGCTTCTTTCGGCTCTCTCTTTCGTTTGCCTATAAAATATTCCAACTTTTCTTTAATAATCAACGTGGACACTTGTCGGATTTTCACGATTCCTGAAATACGCTTGCCTGCTCTGTTGCTTCGGGTCAGGACACTTTTACTGAGTGGCGCACCGCTCTATCAACACCTAGTAAAAAAAGGAAAGATTTAGAATATTTGCAAAGGAATTGCAAATAATGCAGGTAGCTGCTTTTATAGATTTAGAATCTCCTTCATATTATTGTTTATTTTTACATCATGAGATTTTTAATTTTATCAATTATTCTTTTTTCAACAATAATTACTACGAATATTCGGGCTCAAGCTTTTCACTTTGACGATACATTAACGACTTTGATAAAAAATACAGATCAATCTCCTGCGCATTGGTACCTAGAAATCTTTAATGATATAGGCTCTGATACTTTATTAAGGTGGAAAGCTGATCTTTCCGAAATAATGCCCGGTTGGAGTATCTCCTTTGATGATCAAAATAACTATTACCCAGCCATAATGCACAATGACAGTGCAAATTTTATGCTTTACGCTCCACTTGCATTTCCTCAAAAATTAATCATTGGCAATACCTTAAATCTGGTCGCAGGAATCGGTTCAGCTAAATTTTGCATTTATAACCCGAATGAACCTTCTTTCAAGCAATGGATCATTTACGAGTTTATCATTACTCAAGGAGCTTTGTCTATAAACGTGGTGTCACCGTTAGAAAATGTTGTAGTCATGGAAGATCAAATTGATTTTGGAAATGGTTTCATGAATGGGAACTTTGAGATTTATTCGATACAAGGAAGCCTTCATTCATCTGGCGCAATTGATCGTTCAATACAAAATATAGACATTACTGCGTCGGGTACATATTTACTTCGGGTCTATTGCGATGGTCGTGTGTATTCCCGAAAGTTCATCCGATGAATATTAACTTACGGCGATGAAGTAAATTCTGCCTTTAGGACTCTACCAATTCGGACCTACGAAATTACATCACGCCCAACTAAAAATATTCACCCAGCCAGTTCAAGAATTTTGAATCCCTTTTAAAGACATAATACTACGGGTCTGCAATAAACCTTGGTTGATTCTTGTGCAAAAAGAAACATAACAAAAGAAGCGTGAAGTCAATTAAAAATGAAGTAGCGTAAGACTGTTGTGGCGAAAACAGAGCGCAATTTCATCAGGTTACGTTTTAAGTGCTAGGGAGCTCTCGTGTGTTCGCTTCTTCTAATGGGCCCACTCAATAGTTGATGTATTGCAATACCTTTTGGTCTTTTTCTTCGGCTTTAATTTGATTGATAAGCTCAGTAATTGAGGATGACTTTTGTTCGGCACTAATTTGAGACTGTTGAGCTTGTGCAGCAGCGGATGTATTTCCTTCTTTCATAAACTTATCATAGTCTAACCCCTGTTGTTCTGCTTTTTTAGTATATGCCTCTGCTGCATTAATATCCAAATATCAAAACAGAGATCACTTTTAATATTCTAATCTGTTTATTTCTAAGAGTAAAAGTTAGAATGAAATTGTTGTTAAATTACAGCAAAATAGGTCTTTTGCCATTTGGCTAAAATATATTACTTTCCGCAATTGGATTAAATTCCTAATAGAGTATATTACTATGAAGAGTGTATTTAAAAGAATATTTCACTTTGTCTTTGTTATTTTATCAAAAGTTAAGACAACGTTTTTTTCTAAATTATTTATTTCTTTCGGATACCTATTGAAAAGTGAGGGGTTTTATAACCACTTCAAAGTCAAGTCGTTTCCTGACAGAATATCAATGCACCAGCATCTTTCATCTAGCTTTGTTAATCCTAAGGATAAGATTCACTTTATGGAGTTTGGAGTATACTTGGGCCAGACCTATGCTATCTGGGTTGCGGGAAATAAGAACCCTCAATCCAAGTTCGTGGGGTTTGACACTTTTACAGGTCTGCCTGAAGATTGGGGTAGTGAGAAAAAGGGCAGCTATTCGGCTGAGGGAAATCTTCCAGACATACAGGATTCACGTAGCAATTGGCAGGTTGGCCTCATCCAGGAAACACTTCCGTTTTATATTAACAGTATATCTAAGGAGGAAAAAAAAGTAATTCATATCGATGTAGATTTGTATAATGCCTCTCTGATAACCTTGTTTTACTTACAACCTTACCTGCAAGAAGGAGATATCATCATATTCGATGATTTTTTCACGTTTACAAAAACTACTCATGAATTCAAGGCTTTTTGTGATTTTCTTGAGTTGTTCAATACTCCTTATAAGCCATTATTCAAATGTCGCCTAGGGCATTTAGTAATAGAGATACAATGATTTAAATTAGCTTAATGCCATTAGGTATTCATTTATTTAAGTAGACATAAAGTAAGATTCAAGCAAATATGGAGGGGGCGACAAATAGAACAAGGAGAACCCGATTAGGAATACGATCCCCAGATAGCTTAGTAATTTGAGCCAGGTTGGCGAAGCACTATCCCCGTTGTGTTTTTTCCCTACCAAAATAAAATTAGCTATTGCAATGCGAAAGGAAATTGCTAATTTTATTTTGGTAGGGAAAAATCTAAGTGTCAAAATCAGCAATTGGTATGTACGGCAGATTCACTATTTTAGACCTGAATTTAGAACTTTTCGGATTGTATAAAGTATCAGTAAACGGTAAAAAAAGCACAGAATTCTCTGGTGCTGAAGAAAAAATTAATCTACTAGACATCTCAAATGATGGCAATGATGGCTACCACATTCTGAGTGGGAAAAAACGCTATGCTGTTCGTGTTCTGGAATTAAACCGTGATGCAAAAATGGTCTCCCTGCTTATTAACGGGAATAAATATACTGTTGCACTGGAAGATCGTTTTGATGCTCTGTTAAAGTCTTTAGGTATCGGTGGAAATGTCTCTAAGCAGCTTAAATTACTGAAGGCTCCAATGCCTGGCCTCGTGTTAGAAATTCTTGTTGAGCCCGGGAAAGCTGTGAATGCCGGTGATCCTTTAATGATTTTAGAGGCTATGAAAATGGAAAATGTACTAAAATCACCTGGACAAGCAATTGTAAAGAGCGTGGAGGTTGCCAAAGGTGCCCCTGTTGAAAAAAATCAAGTATTAATACATTTCGAATAGAATTATGAAAAAGTTAAATTATACCTTATTAGTTGGTTTCTGTACCCTGATTATCTCTTGTGGAGATTCAACTAAAACAAATAACGACGTGGTTAGCACCACTATAAAAACAGAACAAAGCAGTGCTTCTGAAGATAAGAATTGGGAATATGATCATAGCTCGACGAAAGTCAAGTGGACCGGATTTAAATTAACAAGTAAAGCGGGCGTGAGTGGTGGTTTTGATAGCATCAATGTCAGTGGCTTTAAGCCTAGTTCCGACTTAGCTACCTCAATGACTGGTGTTACCTTTGAAATTCATACCCAATCAATCAACTCCAACGACAGCGTAAGAGATTGGAAGCTTGCCAACATCCTATTTGGAACAATGAACACGCCCATAATATCTGGCGAAATAAAAAGCATCAACGAAAAAGAAGAAAGCGCAGTGATTAATGTAAGTATGGGGGCTGCCTCTGTTGATGTGCCCGTATCGTTTTCGTTTGATGCTGATTTTGTGGTAAAACTATCTGGGGCTATAGATATTCCCACTTGGAGCGAGGACGCAAATAACGGGTTCCTTGCTATTTCAAAAGCTTGTGCTGAAAAACACGAAAATAAAACTTGGCCGGATGTGGATATAAAAGTATACACAAAGCTGCGTCAAGCAGAATAATCTTTTAAAACAAAAAAGCTTCAATGATTGAAGCTTTTTTGTTCACTCTAAACTTATATTACAGCAAGATCCATGTTGAAATGAGCAAGCTTTACAAACTTTTCAACCCTGCTATTGATTTCCTCTATTGTTAAGTTCTCTAATCGTTCCGTTCCAAATTTTTCAACGGTAAATGACGCCAAGGCACTTCCAAAAATAATGGCTCTTTTCATGTTTTCGAAAGAATGGTCTTTTGTTTTTGCAATGTGTCCGATAAACCCGCCAGCAAAAGTATCTCCAGCTCCGGTTGGATCAAATACATCAGCTAATGGTAAGGCTGGTGCACAAAAAACTTCCGTACCGTGAAATAATAAAGCCCCATGTTCCCCCTTTTTAATAATTAAATAAGTAGGGCCCATTTCTCTAATTACATCTGCAGCTTTAACTAGCGAATATTCTCCCGACAACTGCCTTGCTTCTTCATCATTGATGGTTAGTACATCAACGTGCTTAAGCACTTTTTTAAGGTCAGCCATTGCAATATCCATCCAAAAGTTCATGGTGTCTAGGACAACAAGCTCAGGCTTATTACTTAATCTTTCCAAAACTTGCAGCTGAACGACTGGAGCCAGGTTCCCCAACATCAAGTATGTTGTGTCGTCTTTATACGATTCTGGTATTACGGGGTCAAAAGATTCTAGAACATTCAGTTCAGTAACCAAGGTGTCCCTCGTATTCATATCTGTATGGTACTTCCCCGACCAGAAGAATGATTTTTCATTCTCTTTAATCTGCAAACCATCTAGGTTGACTCCTCTATTCTCAAGGTCTGAAAGCCTGTTTTTTGGAAAGTCACCGCCAACCACAGACACTACTCTAGATTCATTTACAAAATAAGATGCTGCAAGCGCAATGTAGGTGCAAGCGCCTCCTACAATTTTATCGGTTTTACCGAATGGCGTTTCGATTGCGTCGAATGCCAATGTTCCAATGCTAAGTAAACTCATGTTTCGTCTTCAATAAATTTTGGCGCAAAGATAATTGTATAATTGAGAATTATAATTTAATATTGCCGTCCGTTTTGTAAATGCTTACAAAACAAGTACAATGCTTCTTTAGCTCAGTTGGTTAGAGCATCTGACTGTTAATCAGAGGGTCCTTGGTTCGAGCCCAAGAAGAAGCGCAAAAGCTCCCTTTTTAGGGAGCTTTTTTGTTTCCTCACAATATTTTATGCCGATTCTTCAATGGGGATAAAATCAAACTGAATTGATGTTAGCACTTCAAATTCTCTCCCTGACTCCTCTATGTCTTCATCCTGTGCATCATAAGCCCATTCTATTTTTATTTCAATCATGTCTGAGCTCGCATTAATCTCGTTTATTTTTAAAAACAAATCCATGATGTATTTAGCAGATGACGAATTAAAGTATTCGAAATAAAACCTCACGGCGTGGTTCTCTTTTTTACCATATTGCTGCACTCGATAGTACAATTGGGCGCCCCAGTCTTCAATCCATTTCATGATAGGCTCATAAAATTCGGAAACGTTTTCTGGTCTGCTTTCTCCTTTAATTAAGTACGTTTCACTCTCTAATTCTAACACAACTTCCGGCGAAGTGTCTGTTTGCTCAATTTTTAGTGCTCTCATAATGTATCTATATTCTGATTCCTAAAATTAATATATCGTCTACTTGCTCTCGGCCATTCCGCCAAGTTTTCAATATGCTTTGATACGTTTCGTTTTGTTCTGTCATGCTTTTTGCTTTGTTCTCTAAAAGCATTTCTCTAAATCGCTTTGGGTAATATTTTTTCCCGTCTTCACCTCCTTTTTGATCATAAAAACCATCTGAATAAAGATAAATCAAGTCGCCCTTAGAAAGAGGCAATTGTTGGTAATTAAATTCCTTGTGCCCGCTACCGTGTCCCAGGTGTGTTTTGCTTCCCTTTAACTCTGTTAGCTCCCCGTTACTAATTCGGAGCATTGAATTCCTTGAACCAGCAAATTCAAGAATGTTGGTTGTCTGGTTGACATTTATTACTACAATGTCCATCCCGTCTTTAACGGTATTCTGGTTTGTTTTTTGGCCATTTGTTGTGTTGTCACTTCCAAAAAGGCCATATAAATCATCATTTAATTGCTTTAAAATATCAGTGGGGTTCCTTGTCCCTAATTGTTTCACAATCTTCTCTAGGCTGCTTATTGCTAGAACGGACATTAATGCTCCGGGCACGCCGTGCCCTGTGCAATCTGCTAATGCGATTACACTGTCATTTTCGCCAATGTCGCACCATGAAAAATCTCCCGAGACAATGTCTCGTGGTCGATTAAAAATAAAATGTTCTGAAAATGATTCGCTCAAACCCAGGTTGCTTGCTAGTAAGGCGTTTTGAATTTTTCGAGCATAGTTTATACTGTCGGTTATGTTTGTGTTCTTTTTATCGAGCTCTTTGTTTTGTAATGCTATCTGATCATTTTTTAGCTTCAGGTTCTTGTTGTTTCTAACATACATAATCACCAGCGCCAGCATAAGTGTAGAAGCAAGCCCTACAGCAACTAGCCAGGCCAGGGTCCTTGCGGATTCAGCTTCCGCTTGCTTTAGTTCCGCAGCATTTTGTGCATTTACAGCCTCAACTTGTTTTAATTCTGCCTCGGTTTTGGCACTCTTTAGTTTTTGCCTTGCTAAATCTTGTTTTTGCGCTTCCGCTTGCTGCTCTTTAAGCATCAGCTCATTTTGTTGATTCAATAATTTCAACTCCTTAATTTGGTTTTCGACACTCAAGTTTTCTATCTCTTTCAGAGACTTTACGTGGGCGCGCTCAATATTGTGAATGTATTTTTCGGTTTGGTCTATTGCGTCGTGATCAAAGTCCGTTAGCTGGTCGCTTTTATTTGCCTTGTTTCGCTCAATACTCTCAACAGCAGCATTGACCCTTTTCACCGTATTATCAAACCCGTTGTTTTCTGCTATTTGGCGCGCCGTATTTAGTCGGGCGACTGCCTTGTCAAAGTCTCCATATTGAGCGTAAACCTTACCCAGGTTTACTAGCATTATTGATTGAGCGCCAGGACTAGGGTCGCGTGCATAAAGATCGTTTGCTTTTTCATAATTTGATATTGCCTCTTTTAATTCCGAAATAGCAAAATTGCAGTACCCGATTTGCGCATACACAGATGCTTTTTCTGCCCCCTTCTTAGCAGATGAAGACACTGCTTTTTGATAGCTCGCTATGGCTTGATTATACTTTTTTAGGCTCGTGTAACAATAACCCATAGACTCGTAAGCATAGAAAACCAAGGCTCTGTTTTTTGCTTTTGATGCCAATGGCAGGCTGTTTTCAAAGAATCCTACAGCCCTCTCGTACTTTTTGTGTTTCTTGCTGGAGTTGCCTGCATTTATGAGGCCTCTAAGTTCTTCACTAACGTTTTTTATCGATTTGGCGTGCTCAATGGCTTGTTTTGCGTATTCTGTCGCTTTTTTAAACTTTTTATTTTCAAAATAAGCTTCAGCAATAGCGTTTTCTATCCCCGGCTTTTCTTGATCATCGGCGCTCTCGAGCTGTTGTTTTAACACGTCTATTGATTGTGACTGAACGCCCAACACCATGAACCAGAGTAATAATGAAAAGGCCGCCTTCATTTAGCTAATCTTTATCCGAACCTCTAACAAGAAGAACTTCTTTGTGTCATCCACGTCCTGAAAGTTATAATCTAAATTTCCCTCGCAGTTTAGGGCAATTTGAAGCATGCCAAGTCTTGCGCCTCCTTTAGAGGATAGCTTGCCCTCCATGAGCTGTCTTCTATAGTCCTCTTTTAATTCTTGTTGGCTTCTATTTTTAATTGGTTTAATGCGATTTTCCAGCTCTTCAATATCTTCAATTTTTATCATGTTACCACTATGGATAATAATGAAGCCGTTTCTTTGGGAAACATTTAATATGCCAAACCGATCACCATATGTATCATCGACAGAAGTGTGCCTGGTAATGTTTTCAATGCACTCCACAAAGCTCGAGTAGACTCGCTTAAAAATGAGTCGTCCCATTTCTTCCGAATTTAGGTTCTCTTTGAATGTGTTAATTAGATGGTTCGATATTTTGAATGAAATGTTTCCAAAATAACACATGAGAATCTCGTGATCCTTAAGATCTTCGAAGAGAGCGAACACATATTTTGGTGATAGCGGTCTCATTTTAAGTATAATTTAAACTGGGCATATGAAATCTAAAAAGAATACAACAATATAATAAGAAACTTATTCAATATCTAAATTTGATTTGGTTGATTCTCTAACTTTTACGCGTATTCAACTATTCAACAACACCTTTTAACCACGGTTACAATTCAACTTACTCATTTTTCTTTCTTTTAGCTATGTACTTAAGGCCAATCTTTTTGTTATCTTTAAATGTGTTTTTTCCTGAGTTTGATTAGGAGGTTCGATTAATTATTTATTTATCTTTGTATCCAAAATTTCAAGTATTATGAGTTTGAAAAGTTTATTAGTGCCCGTTGACTTTACTGAAGTGTCAAAAGTGGCCATGGAGCATGCGGCAAAATTAGCCGAAACAATTGATGCTTCGGTTGTTTTATTAAACGTTGTTAGTGATGCTGAAGAGGTTCACGAAGCAAAAGAAAAACTTGCTGCTGAAGCTAAAATAATTGCTGGTTCAAACTCCAATGTGAGCGTTTCTACCGCAGTTCGAATAGGAAATATCTTTGAAGATATTGCTCAAACTGCTGCTGAAGAAAGCGCTGTCTTAATTATTATGGGTACGCATGGTGCCAAGGGGTGGCAAAAGCTAACTGGCAGCTACGCCTTAAAAGTGATTACCAGCTCAAAAATCCCTTTCATTGTTGTTCAAACTAAAGGAATTAAGAGCTCTGGCTATGATGATATCGTTGTCCCTATGGATTTAGGGCTGCACTCGAAACAAAAATTAGAAACCGTGGCCGATATGGCGAAATATTTTTCTTCTCGGGTGCATATTTTTGCAGACAGAGTAGAAAGCGATGCTCAAAAAGTAAAAAATAATATCATTTTTGCGCACAAGTATCTAACTGGTAAGGGCATACAACACGATACAAAAGTAGCTGAGAAAACGGGCCATTTTGATGAGCAAGTATTGGCTTATTCTAAAGAGGTTGATGCAGACTTAATCGTTATTATGAACGAAGGGGTAGGCATGTTCGGCGGCAAACACGAGCAGGCAATGATTACCAATGCGGAAGAAATTCCTGTTATGGCCGTTAATGCGAAAGACTCTGGGGTGGCTGGAGGAACAGTTTTTTCAAGATAAATGTTTTACACATAGCTAATCAAAAAGGCGCAAACGCGACAACGGTGGTAATCGTACAGACTGCCATTTATTTGCTCTGATATTTTCATGTTCTTGTTATTCCGATAAAGCTGAAGATTTATTAGTTGAATTTGCTCATGTAAATCCACAGATTCCGATAGGTTGGAAAGTTGTAAATAACAAAATGGTCATTATTGATCGTTGGTCTTTGCAATTCAAACTTTCTTGAATTTTTTCCGGACACTTTTAAAATTAGGGCACTTCCTAGCTGCTTTTTCTGATATATCTAGGTCTTCAGCGTGTTCTTTAATCTCACGCAGTTTTTCTTGTAACAACTCGCTTCGATTTGACTCGGATTCACTAAGTTCTTCCTCCTTGTTTTCTAATAAAATGAGGTCGTCTAATATTTTTTCGTAGGCGTCCACATAGTCACAAGGTGTTATTAAATCAGTAACATCCATCTCTTCTGGTTTCGGAGTACAGCAAGTTATCAATGCTGTCGAAAAGGCAATCGCTGCCGATATTAAAATAACTTTCATGTCTAAATATAAAAATAATTTTAACATTATTTTGACTAGGCCGCTAGCAAAACCTATGTTGTTTGCTCAAATCAGCCACGATTCAGTCTTTATATTTATTTTCTTCTAATCGATTCTTTACGTCCTGCAGGTTATTCATCTTCTTTTCTTGACGAAGCTCTATTGCGCTTTTTGTAAAGTACTTGTGCATAGTTAAAAACTTAACTTGTATTTCATCCCACAGCCTATCTGAATTTATTTTGCCATGCTCGCGCAATTCAACTCTAAGCGTATCTGAAATCTGATGAAAGTCGTCTCGTCCTAGGTAGTCAAGATCAGCATCACAGATAATCTGTTCCAATTTTGATTTCGGGTTGTGTGGTATAATCGTCGCATAGATTAATTTAAACACATCTTCTACTTGAGTTTCTGTGTAGCCGTATTTTGGAAGGATTTCTGCAGCCATCCTTGCTCCAATTGGCTCGTTAGCATCATATTGCTCTACAAAACCAGCATCGTGGTAAGTTGCTGCTGATTTTAGCACAAAAATATCTTCATCTAAAACCCCCTCCATAACTGCAATTCTTTCAGCCGCTTTGACAACATCGTATGTATGATGGATACCGTGATAATATAATTTAGGGGACAGCTTTTGCTTCAGAATTTTCATAATGTGTCTTTCCGCCTTCTGATAATTGATAGAGCTGTACACGTGAAGGTTAACGTATTCCCAAAAGCGGCGGTTTGGCGTGATGCCGTCTTCGTTTTCAGAAAGGTGTAGTTTTATCCTTTCAATAAAATACATGTCGATATGCCCCTTGTTCTTTGCTGGGATTTTACCTCGATAAGTGCAGTCAAAATACGGTTCTATAAACTCAAACGTCTTACCAGAAACGTTCACCTTGCCGACTTCTCCGCTTTGCTCCATTCGAGCGGCAACATTTACAGAATTACCCCATATATCATAAGCAATTCTTTTTGTTCCAATTACACCTGCAATAACTTCTCCCGTGTGAATCCCAACCCTCAATTGCCAGCCCTCCGAGGGTTTGTTGGCGTCAATAGCCTCTTGCCTATTCTTTTTAACGTAATGCTGTATTTGAAGGCCTGCAATGACCGTATTAATTGGGTTTTCTTTATCTCTTAGTGGAATCCCTCCCGCGGCCATGTAAGCGTCTCCAATGGTTTTGATTTTCTCAACGTGGTTTGCTTCAACAATCTTGTCAAATTCTTTGAAATAGTTATCTAAAATTCGCACGAGTTCTTGTGGTCTAAAATCTTCTGCGTGTGTTGTAAATCCAACAAAATCAGTGAAAATAACAGACACTCTTCGATAATTTCGAGTTCTGGCCTTGCCCTTGTTTTTCAACTCTTCTGCCGTTTCTCCTGGGAGAATATTTGCAAGCAACTTGTCAGCCTTGTTCTTCTCAAGTTCCATCAGCTCTTTTTGCTTTTCTAGGGTCCGCTTTTGCTCTTCTATTTTTTCTTTTTGCTCTGTAACTGTTCTTGTTCGGAGCTCAACTAGTCGTGCTAGGGTTTCTTTTTGAACTTTGATCGAATTGATCTTCCATCTTTGCAGCGCTACAATGAGACCAATAACTGCAATAATGAGTAGCCCTCTAAACCACCACGTTTGCCAAAAAGGAGGCGTAACAGTAATTTTGATTGTTGCAGGAACACTTGACCAAATTCCGTCTGAATTTGACCCATAAACTTTAAATATATAGTCTCCAGGAGCAAGGTGAGTATAGTGAGCCTCCCTTCTGTTGCCAACCTCATTGAGCTCCTCCTCGTCACCTTCCAAAATATACTTATATTGATTGCCTTCAGATTGCGTATAATGAAGCGCCGCATATCTAATTGTAATGTTTGATTGGGTATAGTCTAACACTATTTCATCTGTGTAGCAGGGAGCGCTCTTTAAAATTCCGCCGTCCCTAATTGCCAAAGACTTATTGAATAGCATCACATCGGTGATTGTCATTTTCGGGGGCATTTTGTTTTCTTGAATATCCCTTGGGTAAAACGCGTTAAAGCCGTTGATTCCGCCAAAAAATAACTCTCCATTTTCAGAGCGATGATAGGCTCCGGTATTAAATTCATTGCTTTGTAGTCCGTCTGAAATCAAATAGATTGTAAACACTTCGTTAGCTATTTCTAATCGGCTAACGCCAAGGTTAGTGGTCATCCAGATTGAACCTTTCTCTCCTCCAATTACACCATAAACAGCATTATTTGATAGTCCGTCTTTTTCCGTGTATGCTTTGAACCTTTTGGTCACTGGGTCCAGACTATTAAGACCGCCTCCATAGGTTCCAATCCACAAAACTCCATTCGGTTCTTCCCACATAGAAAGAATTAAATCAGAGCTTATTGATCCGGGGTCTGAAGGGTTATGCTTAAATGTCTTGAAAAAAAACTCTTCCTTGTCTCCTTCTTTTGTAATGCTAAGTTTACACAGGCCTTCTTCTGTCGCAATCCAATAGTTGTGCTTAGAGTCAATCATAATTGATCTGCAAATGTCAGATGGCAATGAATTTGGCTCATCAATACTGTGTTCAAAAAACCGCGCATCGCCAGTTTTTGTATTATACCGGCCCAGCCCTTCTCGGCATGCCAACCACAGGAAATCTCCATCTTTTATCATCTCATATACTCGACTGTATGAAAAATTGTCTTTTCTAAATGATACCGGAACATACCACGCTGATGTCAAGTCATCTGAAAGCTTCAATTTGTAAAGCCCATCTATCGAACCAGCCCAAATTGTGCCGTCCGCGCCAAATTCAATCGCATTGATACTATTGTTATTGGGGTCATTAGGGTTGCTCCCTTTAAATTGATAATTGTTAACCGTGAAGTTTTCCCTGTTTATTCTTGAGATTCCCTCTCTTGTTCCAACCCACAATATTCCGGATTTGTCCTTTTTAATGGTCCAAATATTATCATCCAATAGTCCGTCGACTCCAAAATCATCTTTAATATGCTCGAATGCTTGTTTTAGCGGGTCAAATTTACTTACGCCACCGCTTGTGCCAATCCATATAGAGCCCGTTTGATCTTCAAGCATTGAATTCACTATTTGGTGACTCAAGCTTGTTTTGTCAAAGTCGTTATTTGAAAAATTATTGACAATCAACCGTTGTTTATTGAAATTAATCTGGTCTAATCCTTTTCCCTCGTAACCACACCAAACAATGCCTGAATTATCTGAAAAAACAACTTTTACATTTTGGCTAGACAAGCCATCTTCAACACTATAGTTTACAAAAGAGTTTCCATTGAATTGACTAAGCCCTTTATCTGTCGCTACCCAGGTTCTGTTTTGATTGTCTTGAAAAATATCATTTACTAGGTTTCCCTGGATTGAACCGTTATCCTTTTTGTTAGACTGAAAGTTGTCAAATGTTTTGTGATTTTTTTGTAAAACGAATAAGCCCTTACCTTGTGAGCCCACTAATATGTCTCCTCTTTTGTTA
>JACKZZ010020635.1_pt1 | contig 70455 bp, 74 predicted proteins | sample 8027871 | NCBI WGS metagenome assembly JACKZZ01 (sample SAMN15724774, study PRJNA655200) | protist metagenome | isolation source: fluorescence activated cell sorting (FACS) single amplified genomes of... | place: USA: West Boothbay Harbor, Gulf of Maine | collected 2000-07-19
ATATATTATCTCTTTTAAATATTAATTATGAATTCCACGTATACATACGTTCTTAAACGCGCTTTATCGCATGTTGGGGAAATAGCAAGTCGTGTTCCATTTAGGCAAAATGTTGAAAAAATACTGATTATTATTAATACCAAATTGAACAGTGATAAGGGGTTTTTAGAATTGGCGGTTAGGAAGTTGCTTAATCCTGACAATTATACAATATATTATATGTCATCACATGAAAAATTGCTTGATATCATCATTGAGCAAAATCTATATTATTTTTATCATTGTGTTATTACAAATTACGATTCCGAAAGTCTTGTTCCAATATTTGATTATTGTAATCAACATATGGATTCTTTACTTATTTTTAGTACGTCTACTCCTCACCCCTTATTAGTACCATATCCCAGAAATATAATACATATTAAAAATTATAAATTTATTACCATTGAAACGATAATGAATAGAATAATACACCTTAAAGACTATTTCCCAACAACGCATTTTGAAATAACAAATGTAACCATTATTTACTCAATGGATGAATTCAACCAAGTTGAACAAAGTGAAATGAATTTACTTATCGATAAATTTTTCTATGGAGAAGAGAATGATAGTAATGTTGTATTTACACTACTAAATGTAGATACCGTTGATTCAGCAACTTTTAATGATGCGGTGGGAAATTCCAATATTAATTCCAACGCTGTTGTCATTCTAACAAATTCTGTATTGGCGGCGACATTTATAAATAGTATGCCTCTTCAGAGCAGGTTGAATTTGAGTGAAAAACTTACATACATTTGGAGGCATATTGATCATACTACCTTTAACATATATTTTAATTATGGTTTGTATATTGGGGAACTTGGAACAGATGTGGGTGACAAGTTAATAGAACGATATTCTCTATCACCCGATGTTTCTGATGAAGTTAAAATAATACCGGAGATACTAACCCGGATTGGTGGTTTATATATCGGAAATAAAAACAAGGTTGATGCTTTAAATAACATTATATTTACATACTGCATTACGTTAGACAGGAACATTTTTTGGGAACCATCTATTATCCACTATGAGTATGTTCATTCAGAAAAAAAAAATACTGACATTCGTTTAGATATGCAATTTGTGATTGATCTTGATGATATGTTAGTTTATGATTTAAAGTACCACGGGGGGACAAGTGTCCCAGATGGATATTTTGATTAAAAATTACTTGTGAATGAAAGGTTGTTTGCATCGTCATTATGTGTATTTATGGGCTTAGGTGGGTTTGAATTGGTTGCCAATGTACTAGGTGATAATAAATTAATCGTTATTGGTATTTCGATTGGTATGTTGATTTCATATATATGCACGAATTTGTCATCATCCAAATTTTTTTCAACGGACCGTTTTAAATCATCTAATTTTTGGGGAATAATGTTGTCCATTAGATTGTGGAGCGGACCTAATATTTTGTTCAAAATAATATTCCTTGTTCCACCCAGATGATTGTCCCCAATAGATTTTTCTAATTTTTTATCTACCTCGGCAATTAATTTACTTAGGGTAGTAGTTACGTCTATTAAAGTTTCCGCCAAATTAGCAGGGTTCAGGTCAATTTTAAAAACAACCCTATAAAATAATGGATATTTTGGCTGATTGACACAATAGCCAATGTAAATACCGCAAATTAAAATAAATCCAAATGCAGGAACTGATGATATATCCAATTCTTTTAATATTGCATTAAATTCTCGGATTGCTTTAATTTCAAAATCACTAAATGGTATGTATCTAAAATTAACAAACATTTTACCCGATATCCCAGCTAAAAAATCATCAACCATTTTAATTAATCCTGGTATTCCAAATATTTGAATACTGAAAATTGGGGTTAATAGTGGTGTTGTAAAACCTTCGCTTGGTCTTATAACGAGCACATTTCGACCATCGTTCCACTCAAGCATATTTGTTTTTGGTATCATAAAGGGTATTTTTGGACTATCAATAATGGTACCACCATTTATTTCAAATTTTAATTTCAATGGGATTAAAAAACCTATATCTAACATTGTAATTACCATTCCATCAAATTTAAGTTCTTTGACCAATACTGTTGTTAAATTTTCCATTTCTTCTGCGTTTAACTGTACATTTTTGGCAAAATCTTTGAAAAAATTTATGAAATCAGCACCATTTAACTGGTTAGTATCAATATTACTATAATTGTTGATTTTTTTAATCGTTGAAGCTTTTAAATTGTCGTAAAAACTTTTCTGGTTAAGTCCTTCGGTAGTAAAATAAAAATCACCCCCAATTGACCCCCATGATTGTGTTCCATATACTGTTGAATCAGCATTTATAGACCCATATCTAAATGCAATGCGAGGTATTTCCCATCTATCTGAAATAAGTTGTCCTGCACATTTTCTCGGAAAACCAGGAACCATACCAGAAACCCTTATATGTATAGTTCGTCTGCGTCCAAAAATTTTGACACGTTTTCGTACGTACCACCATACTTTTCTTAATGACCAATCACATGATGGGACATTGTCTCCCTGACATGGTCTGCATCCAAATAGTGGATATACATATGGAACAGACTTGTCAAAATCTATGTCAACATTACCAATTTTTCTGTACTGAGAGCTTATTGGTGATGATACACAAAGTCCATAATTATTATTGTGAAATGGTTGTATATGAACACCATTTTCCAGTGTAGATTTGATGGCATCTAAAAAATCTTCCGTACAGTCCATGCGCGTGTATCCTGTCTCCGAAACTGTTTTATTTACCTGTGTAAATTCTTTCAAATGTTGCGATATTATTATATATTGTTGTGCGGTGGATAGTAGAAATGCAGACAATTGAATGAAATCGTTTATTAAATTTATTAGTTTTTCTACACCATCAATTAAAATAGCGCCTTGTTTTAAATTAAATTCAAGTGTCCCAACGGTACTACCGTTGATTTGAGATATATAAGTATTTAGTGAATTAAGTATATCAGTCGCATCGGTGGATGTAGATGGGTCATTTTTCTCTAAAATCAACAAATCGACATAATTATTATACATCTGTTCGAATACTTGGGGTTGGCTTAACATATCATCAATGGTGGATGTTGATTCCGAAAAAGATGTGTTGGTTGTCATTATATGATATCATTATATAATGATATAATGATATTTTTGAAATGTATTTGATGGTGGGCTATTTTCTTTTCTTAATTTATGAACGGTTTGATTTTACCCACCATTTTATTAATGATTATTTTATTTGTGCTGTACAATGGTGTATTTGTACGGAAAGAAAGTTTTGAACAAGAGGGTGAATCAGACAAGAACAAAAGTCAGGAATCATCCCCTTTGGCTACATATGCAAAATATGGTGATGATGATGCGCTTATTTTATCTAAAAAGAATGCGGGGAATATTGAATATTTAAAGGAGCGAGTGAGTGATACCAGCAAATATGGAACAAGTATTGATGAACTTCAAAAAAATGTAAAACTTATGCAGGCTCAAATTGATGCACTTGTTCAACAGCAAACCGATTTTGCTAACGACATTGCGGGGAGTGAACCCGTAGATATAAGTGGAACATAAATGATGTTTATTTTTCTTTGCTTTTTACAAGAGAGAACAAATGTCGGATAATTCAAATAATTCAAATAATTCAAATAATTCAGACAATATATTTGCAGAAGTTCTAACAAATGTAAAAGGTGTGGAAGAAAAATATATGGGGGAAGATTATCCTTATTATAAAAATATCAAGGCTCCCAGTGAAATCGGGATGACGTCTAAGGGAACTTTAAATGCTCTGGGAAAAGATATCAATGGTCTTGTAAGTTATGTTGAATTGTTAGTATCTGGAAAATCTAAAGCTTCAGCAACGGGTAAGCCACTTGGAAATAAATTTTTTTTAAAAACAGGTGCTAAATGCAAAGATAAAACAACTGGTGATTCAGTTGACCGTTATATATATATTGATAATGTTCCAGAAGGAAATGTGCCACTCATATCATCTGCTGCCGGTGTAAATTTTACTGAATTCAGGGGACTTATCCCAGGCACAATAAGCAATTTGAATTCATTTAACCCATATACAATTTTACAGGGGTTTATGATGGGTGCGACACCGGATTGTCAAGAAGTGACAATGGAAACTATTGATAACCATAATAATAAATTTACAGAGACACATTTTATGACACTTGTTGATATTCAAAACACAGACCCATGCACTTTCCCAGACAAGAAAAACCCAGTTACAGCACAGAAATGTCGTGAATCGTTTACACAGTCATCTAAAAAAACAGCACTGGAGGCAACGTTGTTGGGATTGGGTATTCTCGGTGTGATGATTATGTGGAAAATATCACATAAAATGTAGTACAGTCACCCCAATATGCAACATCCTAACAATTCAAAAGAAAAAGAGATTTTATAATTTTTTCAACAAAAGCGGTGTGTAGTTTTGGAATTTATGTGCTTTCGACACTCAACATAAGTGCTATTATATATATAATAATAATAAATATAAAGGATCCACATTGCTCAAACTTGTTTGATAATAAGATTGGTGTATTATCCTCGATTTCTGCTTCCATTTCGTGGTTATTCACTGTAGAAGGAACATATACAAGCGATGTGCAATATAAATGCAGTATATCTGGGTTGGGATTAAGACAGATTTTATCAATATCAATCTCTTTTTTGCTATGTCGGTATTTTTTATTCAGCAATTCACCCGCATTATGGTTAGAACATAGCCATTCGAAACATATTTTGTGTCTATGTTTTCGTTTTGATAATATATCGATCGCACTTGGGTTTGCCGACAGCCATTCCCAATCAATTTCCTTTTCATCGATTAATTTTAATGCATCTGGGTTCGTATTTTCCGACAGTGTTTTATGATTTATTTTATTGGGATTATCTAACAGAAATTGGATACAGTCGGGGTTGGCTGATAGATATTTCCACATTTTTTTGGTTATGTAAGTGTTATCATATAATACACTGAAAAGACTGTTCTTTGAAAGCCCCAACATGTTTATCCTTGACTTATTTTGACATAAAATTCGGTATGCACCCGGATTGGCGCTTAATGCGTTCCACTGAGCATCGGTTTCAACCCATTCGCCAATATACCACACTCGGTTACCAATATATTTTTCGAAAAGAATATCAATTGCTGGGTTAAAGCATACCCAATATAAACTTATGTTGTATGGATTTTGGGAGAGTATTTTTAAAGCCCATGGTGCCGGATTGGTAGATAACCATTTCCAATTTATCTTGTCGGGATTTTGTTTCAATAAATGTTCAGCAGAAGGATTGCCAGATAAAATATTCCAATTTATTTTATCGGGGTAGGTTTCCAAAATCTGGATAGCACCTGGATTTCCAGATAGATTATCCCAATTTACTTTATTGTTAATGATAATTTTTACTGACATTTTTGTGTAGGTTGCATTTATTAATGCTCATTTTAACAATTCATTTTTTTAACAGGTGAATATATTGTTTGTGTAAAAACGATTTGATTAAATGCACAATGTTTTTTGCAATAGGAGATATGCGTACAATTAACTCGCCGGATACATTTAGACAGAATGTTTGCGACAAGATGTTATATGAATTATGGAATAATAGTTTTCATGCCACAAATTTAGAAAAGGGTGTATATAATTGGGCGATTGGTGAGGCAACGGAGCGTAAAATACTTAAAAAATGGGATAATCCGTATTTTGTTCAACTTTATACTGACCATCTTAGAAGTATATACGTCAATTTGAAGAAAAATGCTAAATTGCGTGATAAGGTATTTTCCGGTGAGATTATGCCGTATTCTATTGCATTTATGACACACTATGAAATAGACCTAGAAAGGTGGGATAAACTTATAAAGGAGAAAATCGAAACAGATAAGAATAAATATGATGTTAAGTTGGAGGCTACTACTGATACTTATACGTGTAGGAATTGTAAATCCAACAAATGTCACACTATGCAACTCCAAACTCGCAGTGCAGATGAGCCAATGACAATTTTCGTGACGTGTCTTGGTTGTGGTAAAAGGTGGAAAGGATAGTTACATTACAAAATGTTTGCAAGCTGAGTGTGTAAATAGTTTCATTTTTCAATTTGCTACCAATTCCCCATTTTTATAAACTTTGCATTTGAATTGTTGTTCGGTGGGACGAGAGCATACGGTGTTGTTAGATGTGATTTGGTTGATAAATAATTTATTTTTTAACGGTGAACTATAAATGAGCACACCAATGAGTACACCAAGTGCTGCACCACCGATTGCATCACTTGCAACTGCGGCTGTAAATAATGACGGGATGCACATTAATTGTTTTTTTATAAATAGGTCGTACAATATGTATGTTACGAAGAACATTATGGCTCCGTAATTTACGGAATTATTTCCCGTATTTTTATTCATTAAAACCATGGGAAGTGTAAAGTATCCCAGGGTGAACATTAATAGGTATGTGCTATACGTTGGTGTAGTAAATGGTAGTATATTTCCTGTGTTGCATATGGTGGGGAGTGTAGTGGTATTTTCTTTGGCAAATTTCCATATAACCCCCATGCGCAAAATGGTTACAACAAAAACCCAAAATATATAGAGAACATATTTGTCCATTGATGATGTAAATATAGACATGATGAGTATTCCAAGAGTAAGGAAAACAGGTGAATAGAAACTTAAGATTTCTTTTATACCAAGATGTTCCATATTTTTATCCATATAATATAATTAGTTATTAAAAGTTATTAAAAATATAGGAGTTATTTTGTCGTTATAAGAGAACGTGTTATAACTATAGGGAAGAGGATTGTGAATTTTCGATTTAATCAAAGTTTAAAATTTTAATTTTAATTAAATTGCATTTAAGTTCAAATACCCAAAAATTATTTTCTGTTTGTATAATATAACACTAAGAAAATGGGTGGTGGACTATTACAACTCGTGGCATATGGCGCCCAGGATGTTTACCTGATGGGCAATCCTCAAATTACCTTCTGGAAGGTTACTTATCGCAGACATACCAATTTTTCGATTGAGTCTATTGAACAGACCTTCAACGGTCAGGCTGATTTCGGTCGTCGTGTTCAGTGCACAATTAGCAGAAGTGGTGATCTTGCCTACAGAACTTACCTGCAGGCTACTCTCCCCGAAATTAACCAGCTTATGGGTGTGGCTGCATTCGCAGCTGGTACCGGTACTGGTGTTTATGCCCGTTGGCTGGACTTTATTGGTGAGCAGCTGATTGCCCAGGTCGAGGTCGAGATTGGTGGCCAGCGCATGGACAGACAGTATGGTGACTGGATGCACATCTGGAACCAGCTTACCATTACCAGTGAGCAGCAGCGTGGTTACTGGAAGATGATTGGTAACACTACCCAGCTTACCTTCATCACCGACCCCTCTTTCTCTGAGGTTGATGGTCCTTGCGATTCTATTGCCCCTCGTCAGGTGTGTGCTCCCCGCAACGCCCTTCCCGAGACCACTCTGTACATTCCTCTTCAGTTTTGGTTTTGCACCAACCCTGGTCTTGCCATTCCCCTGATTGCCCTTCAGTACCACGAGGTCAAGATTAACCTTGACATCCGTCCCATTGATGAGTGTCTGTGGGCCGTGACCACTCTGTCTTGCGCCGAGCCCAACGTGCCCCCTACCTCTGCCACTCAGTATGCTCCCGGCCGCCCCGTGCCCGCCGCGATTGCCTACAACCAGTCTCTGGTGGCAGCCTCTCTGTATGTTGATTACGTGTTTTTGGACACTGATGAGCGCCGCAGATTTGCTCAGAACCCCCATGAGTACCTCATTACCCAGCTCCAATTCACTGGCGATGAGTCAGTTGGTTCTTCTTCCAACAAGATTAAGCTGAACCTTAACCACCCCGTTAAGGAGCTTATCTGGGTTGTTCAGCCCGATCAGAACGTGGATTATTGCTCATCTCTGGTGTGCGATGCCCTCCTGTTCAAGGTTCTGGGTGCCCAGCCTTTCAACTATACTGATGCCATTGATGCTCTGCCCAACGCGATCCACGCCTTTGGTGGTCCTCAGGCAATTGCTGGTGACAGCCGCTCCTACATTGATGCCCGCGGTATGTTCAAGGATGCTGGTGCCCTGGACGGCGACTTCACTGGTTACTGGAACGGTCCTTCCAACCCTTACAATGAGGCTAACTTTGGTGGCATTGCTGTGCCCGAGTCTGATGCCGTCTCTGGTCTGGACCCCTCTGTGGTGGCTCAGCTGCGCGACCTGGCTACCAACGGTCACAACGACAACTCTGGTGTGTCTGATGCCGGTACCTTTGTGCTGACCGAGACCTCTCTGGACATGCACTGCTGGGGTCAGAATCCCGTCGTTACTGCCAAGCTGCAGCTTAACGGCCAGGACCGCTTCTCTGAGCGTGAGGGTTCTTACTTCAACTACGTGCAGCCCTACCAGGCTCACACTAGAAACCCCGATGAGGGTATTAACGTGTATTCCTTCGCCCTGCGCCCCGAGGAACTCCAGCCTTCCGGCTCTTGCAACTTTTCCCGCATTGATAATGCTACTCTTCAGCTGGTGCTTTCCAACGCCACCGTTGAGGGTACCAAGACTGCTAAGGTGCGCGTGTATGCCACAAACTTCAATGTTCTTCGCGTGATGAGTGGTATGGGTGGTCTCGCATATAGCAATTAAGTAACTAGTAAATAGTTTGTATGTTTAATTAAAAAATAACAAAAATTAACAAAAAATTGGTATTATAAAATAAAAAATTAAAATTTTATAATATTGTGGATAACCCAGTGTAAAATTGTTCGGAAACAACTATTTATTTGCACCATGCAACCAATATACTCAACAGATAACAGTGTAAAAGTGATGAATGATTGGTATAGAAACAAAGTGCGCTTTCTAAAAATGTTTCAATCATTTTTTTCACATACATTGCAAAATATGCAAAAAAAATGATTTGGATTTTGGGATGTTAGGATGTTCATCATAACAAATTATAAATAAACATGCTCTCTTATCTAACTCTTGTTGATATTTACCAGTCGCGTTCATTCGAGCAAACCCTTCGCAACGAAAGGGTGAATGGAGCAGATTTCAATTTGACGCATGATGGCGAGGAAACACTATTGGAGCAAAGTATCCAAGAAGGTCCCTATCAATCCATCCCTATTGCATTGACTCTTATAAAATATGGGGCCATCCTCACCGCAGATATGATTTATCGTGCGGAGAAGAAGTACCGCAATTATAAGTTGGGGACGCGTTTGACATACCATCTTTCGCTCGCTGAATACACCAAGTATTTAATAAGGCACTTATATTCCGAAGATGTGTGCAATCATTCTCATGATGTTATTGAGATTGCCGCAAAGTGGGGGAGAGATCGCGAGAAGTATCTAAACTCTCATTTCCCGGAGAGTCCCGACGACAGTGACGATACCTTGATTTATAAGGATCGTATGCGAGGTGTTGATTACAATGCCCCCATGCCACTTGAAGATACCGATGAAGTTGTAATTCCACTCAAGCATGCTATCAATGGTGGACAGGTGGAAGCAGTTGTGGCACTGATACTTCATGGTGCTAACGTGACCCAAGAAATTTTCGACTATTGTGAAGAGATTATACCTTCTGGCGATGGGAAACACTGGGAGAAACACTGGGAGATCTACAGCGTGCTATCATTTAATTTTAAAAGATATTATGAAATATATTTAAATGATGATGAGGTGGAAGAGGATGCAAAGCAGGAGTGGGTTTATGATTACAATAATTATAAGACAGAACTTATGCGCAAGGGAGCTAAGAAGGAGCAGTTGGAGTAAATGTGATGTACGAAAATAAAAGCGAAAAAATCAAAAAAGAATATTGGTGTATTGTAATAGGTAAATAAAATGTCTAATTTTTTTCTCAAGCAGGCGAAATCATTTAGCACTGTCTATAAAAACATGAGTGTATGGGGACTTGTTCTTTTTTTTGTTTTGATAATGACAATTGTTATTTACATGTTTAAAGATTGGAACGATAAATCTGGAAAAGAGACATTTATTCAAAATGATTCATTTGTGTTTAAGTCTAAAAACAACGACATATACGACGATTTTTATGCAAATGTATATGATCATTTGGTCTTTAATGGTGTGAAAAATGACTATGAAGTAGGAGAAATAATAAATAATTCGGCTCCCGGTGAAGTAACAAAAGTACTTGATATTGGGTGTGGTACAGGTCATCATGTAAATCTTTTGTCAAAAGAAGGATTGGACGTAATTGGAATCGATAAGTCGCCCGCAATGATTTCAAAGGCTGAGGAAAATTATCCAAATCTTACCTTTAAGGTAGCAGACGGATTGAATGACGCCGTTTTTGCAGACAACATGTTCACGCACATAGTGTGTTTGTATTTTACTTTTTATTATTTTAAAGACAAGGAACAATTTTTCGACAATTGTATGAAATGGCTCATGCCCGGAGGAACACTTGTGTTGCATTTGGTAAATAAAGATAAATTTGATCCTATTTTACCACCCGGCAACCCTCTTATGATGGTTTCTCCTCAAAAGTATGCGAAAAAGCGCATAACTTCCACAAAGGTTAAATTTAATGATTTTTCATATAGTGCTGATTTTGAACCACCATCTACTGGCACCACGGTTGCAAAATTTAATGAAAAATTTAAAAGCGACAAAACTGGAAAGGTTCGTAAAAACGAACATATTATGTACATGGATGATATAAATGACATAACAGCCATGGCACAGCGAGCGGGATTTATATTACAGGGTATTGCTGACCTCGTAAGATGCCAATACGAGTACCAATATTTGTATATTTTTGTAAAACCAAATTAAAATCTAATTCTAATTTATATGTCATCATCAACGGCTCGATTAATTGACCAAGGAGCTTATGGATGTGTTTATGGACCTCCCATTAAGTGCGTTGACCCAGATGGTCAAATTGCGAAAGATATTAATTATGAACAGTACGTTTCAAAACTTTCTAACAGACAAGAGGTTTTAAAAGAACTAAATGAAGCGAGGAAAATAAATAAAATCGACCCCAATAATAATTTCCATCCAGGAAAACCATTCAGATGTAATCCTGATTTTAATACAGTGTCGGTAAATGAACTTAATAAGTGTCAATCGGTTCAACCATCAGGTCTGTCACGTTTGTTAATGATAAAATATGGTGGAATTAGTTTAGAAAAATTAATATACGACGACGGTAAAATATTGAATGAATTTGTAATGTTACCCAAAATTACCACTGATGATAAAATAATTCCCAACATAAAATTATCTCCGGCCGACAAAGTTGATATATTTTGGAAATCTTCTGTAAAATTGTTTGAAGGACTTGTGTTAATGAGAAAAAATAACATTATACATCGCGATATAAAACCTGGAAATATTTTATTCAATCCCACTAATGCAAAGTTTAATTACATAGATTTTGGAATGATGGGTTCCACGGAAGACATTTTAAATTTGGGTGAGGTAGATAAGGACCCAATGGGACTTTTTCACTGGTCATTACCCTTGGAAAATTCACTGTTAAATAATAGTAGCTACGAATATTATAAAAGAAAACAATGGGGGATATATTCAAAACAATTTAATGAATCGATGCCCTACATTAAAAGTATGCTTTTTTTTAAAAATGAACCTCCGGGTGGAAAAAATCATCGCCAAATGGTAGATGAATATTTTGAATACATCAAAAAAGGCAAAAATTCATTTGGTAAATTACGTAAACAAACTATTGAAGATGGTGATATTTTTGGAATTGGTATTTCACTAAAAATCGCACTTAATGAGTTTTTCAAACTTGGATTTATTACAGATAATTTTTTTCTTGATGTACGTTACCTTTTGGAGCACATGTATACATATGACCCATCACAGCGCATCCACGATCCATCAGAATTGTTAGATATATACCACAACATAATTGATTCTCATTTGACTAATAAAACATTGTCAAGTTTTTATTTGCGCAGTATTTCTGAACCCAAACCAAAACGAACAAATGACCACCGCATCTTTAAAATAAAAAAGATAGAAAAATGTGAGTCACTTAATAAAGATTACAATCCTTCAACTACCCGATGTGTGGTCAAATGCAAACACAATTATACGCGGAATAATAAATTCAAGTGTGTCAGAGAAAAAAAAGAAAAAACTACACAAAGCAAAAATGTCCATGATAAGCGGGCGAAATGTGAGTCACTTAATAAAGATTACAATCCTTCAACAACCCGATGTGTGGTCAAATGTAAACACAATTATACGCGAAATAATAAATTCAAGTGTGTTAGAGAAAAAAATAGAAAAAGCAAAAGGGAAAAGGAAGATGATAAGCGGGCAAAATGCGCATCACTTAATAAAGATTACAATCCTTCTACAACCCGATGTGTGGTCAAATGTAAACACAATTATACGCGAAATAATAAATTCAAGTGTGTTAAGAAATAATTATATTGATGGGATAATTATGAGTGGAAAATAAATGTTTATAACCTAACATAAAGAGTTTTGTTTTGGCTAAATGCATGCAAAGTGGTGTACACTTTGATACTCCAATTCCTAATACTGAATCATCAACAGAAGAATTATTTTTAAACCTCTCTCTAAACGAGAGAAAAACAGTAATTCATGAAAGTAATCCCAATACTTTCTGTATACAATGCAACAACCACATCCATTTTCAATCATCTTAAGCAATTTTATATGATGATATTCATTCCATTTTTATTGTTTTGTAAAGTATCTGTTCTTCAAATGTATTGTGATTAATTATCATAATTGCACCAAGTCTTTCGAGAGAGTTTATTATTGCACTAAATATTTCAAAACTTGGCATACGTTTTACAAAATAATAAAAATCATAAAAATAAATTAATAATAAATATTAATATGGATATATCATCGTTGATGACTTTTACAAAAAGTTATTATCTTTGCGTAAATAAAGATAAAAGTGTTAAAAATTTTGAATGTACTAAATTTCAAACAGTTGAAGAGTGCGATTTACATTGTAATAAACAAACTGACATAATTGATAGTACATTGATACCAATTAATGACAGTGTACCAACAATTTTTCATAATCACATTTTAACAACTAATTTAAAAAATATGTTCGTCAAAGTTAAAAATATAAATTAAAAAATAATTAATTGGGTCTTCATTTTTTTGTGATTTGCATAATTTTAATACATCATCATTTATTTCATTATAAATATAATTAATATTCGTCATGATATTTTCATATCTTTGTTTTATTTGTGAAAATATGATTATTTTACAAGCATTATTATGAATATTAACAAAATTTTCTATGAAACCTTTGATAGTTGATGTTTTGCCTGTTGCTCTTGCTCCTATTATCAACACATTTTTATGGCTACAGGGCTCATGGGGAATCCGGACCTCCTTCTCCATATAGTTCCTGGTATATTTTTCTTCATTAATGTTTTTTTCTCTATATTCTTCCATGACGATATATTGACTATGTTAATTACAACAAAACACTTTTAAACTGTGTGTGTGTTTCTCACTTATATCACGAAATAATAATTACCATTTTTGGTGCATATGGTTGGTGGGCAAAATTGTAAAAGAAATATGCATTTGGACTAACAATTAATGGTGTTCCCAGATATTTACTAATAATGTCATTATCAGCAATTTCTTCGACAGCAATATATTCATATACATTACCTTCTTTTTGTGTCACATTTTTTTTTTCATGTGTTCTAACAATTTTGTTGGTTGCAAATATAAAGCCTTCAATAAATTCTGATTTTGTGCACTCTTTTTCTTTTACAGAACATATACATGTCAGTATTTCTTTTCCTTTTTCAATGCTGGTGCATGATTTTTTAAACAAATATGCGGCACGAATATTCCCATCATGCATATACATTTCCAGGTATAAATTGTTAGATGTTATGAGAGAAATAAAGATATGCTGAGAAGGTAAAAGATATATTTTCCGTTTTTGTGCATATATCCAGTCGTAAAAATATTTAACATTTTGACTACACCCTGTTAACATGTGATTATAGTTATAATTGTTAGGTGATTCCAATATAGAAATTTTAAAACATTTAGAATAAAATGTTGTAATGGGGATAATTGCAGTTAGTTCATCTTCTCGCTTAAACACACAAACTTTTATATTAGGGTTCAATCGGCGTTGGTTGTACTCGTGTGTTTGAATAAGTTGTGCTGCTATATTTTTGCCACGAAATCCTTTTTTAACGCATAAATAATCAATGTAATAAATATCCATATCAATTTCTCCTTGAATAGTTAAATGCATTGTTCTCCCGGTAATGACACCCACGGTTTGTTTAGAATAATTATAAAATGAAATATACGAGTTGGATGAAGGAAAATATGGAATGATATTGCAATTCGAAGGGTGGTAAACATTTTCTCCATTTTGCAAATAATTATTTTGAATCAATTTAACAAAATCATTGTGTTTTTCTGGTGTTAGGAGACAAGTGTTGATATTCAAAAAGTTTGTGTATGAATTTGGCAAAGGAAGTTTTTCATTAATAATACCTTTATTTTGAAACCAATATTGAAAATTATAAAAATGAAACACAGGTTGTTTTGTCCAAAATGGTTGTCTAACACGAAAGTATGCTACGTAAAGTAGCATAAATACCAATATTATACAACAGCCCGTGGCGTACATTTAATACTATTGGTATAGGAGATAAAAACGCACATTATTCGTACATATTAGTGTTATAAAATAAAGTTATTACTGTATGACATCTAACAATATTTCAATAGGCTACTCAAAAAGAAATAATTTCAAGTTATTTAAAAATTTCGAGGCTTTGGGGCTTACCAATGTACAGACATACAATCCCCATTATGATATACTTTTTAAACTTAATGACACAAATAGGGGTATAACTTCTCTGGAGCAATCCGAATATATTAGTGAGCTAAAAAACCCAACCTGTCTTAATCCCTTTTCTTCGAATATTATTTGCGATGCAAAATTTGTTCCTGAAAAAGAAAATAGAAGTCGAACGGGACAAATTTTTATCAAGTACATTCCTCTTATTAATTCGTTGAAATATGTTTGTGGGTCGTATAATGAAAATAAGGAATCATTAATCGCACTACCATGTGGTTCTGATGATTCTACTATCCATCCAAAGGTGCTAGATACGAATAATAGTGCTTATGTTGATTCATTCTTTGTATATCTGTCAAGTTTGGCATATAAACAGTTGGGTTTTGTACATGGGCTTGATTATTACGGATCTTTTTTAGGTATTAAACAAGATTTTACATTTGACATTTTGGACGACTTGGATGAAGCACTGGAATCAACTTACTTTCAAAATAATAAAAACACAGAAATATTTTCCATTGATGACTATTCTGATTATTTCCGCTCATGTGTCGACAGTGACTCAGGTGCCGAAAAGCCACCCATTAAGGTGATGGAAATAATGAGTGATATACCAGATGCAATTGATTTGGATTTGGATTTACTTTCCGCATCAGGATCTGAATCGGATTTGGAAATAATTAATAATTCGTCTTCGGTGCTTTTAGAAGAAGACGTGCATTTAAATGCTGAAGCGAAAAGTATGCATCTTTTAGAAGAACATGAAGAAGACAATTCGGAAATATCAATGACTGACGAAGAATGGGAATCTGTAAATAATGACGATAATAGGGACAGCGACAGCGACAGTGGATTCGGCTCAGAAACGGTATCTTGTTTATCTGATTCAAATGATGGAGTTAAGGTTACTATTCCCAAATTCCCTGTTAACGCAGTTTGTATGGAACAATGCGAGGGAACATTTGAAGATTTGTTATCCGACAATATGTCCAATGAAGAGCTGATTGCGGCTTTAATGCAAATTATAATGACATTACTTGCTTTTGAAAAATTATTTAAATTGGTGCATAACGATTTACATATTGGGAATGTTATGTGGGTACCCACATCTTTGCAGTATTTGTATTATAGATATAACAATGTTTTTTATAAAGTACCCACCTTTGGACGTATTTTCAAAATAATCGATTTTGGTCGTTCTATCTATACAATTCGAGGACAGCGTTTTTGTAGCGATGACTTTGCACAAAATGCAGACGCATTTGGACAGTACAATACAGAGCCCTATTTTAACTCAGATAAACCTCGCATTGAACCCAATCATAGTTTTGATTTATGTCGTTTTGCGTGTTCTATTCTTATATGTTTGGTGGATGATTTATCTGAAATTCCCCATGTCATAAAGGATTTACCCGCATTTTCTATCATTTCTGAGTGGTGCAATGATGATAACGGAAATAATATATATTACAAACGTAACGGACAGGAGCGTTACCCCGGTTTTAAATTATACAAGATGATAACCCGACTAGTGCACAACCATACACCGGAAATGCAACTTGAGCGTTCAGAATTTAAACAATTCCGTGTTAGAAAGGTAATGGTTAGTAAAGTGATGAATATAGATAAGTTTACTGCACAATAGTGTAACTATAAGATACGTTAAATTTACTGAAAAAAAATGTTTCGGTAAATAAAAAATGGATAAGGTGTTATATTACAGCAATTTATGTGTGCATTCCAAAAATACCATTAGTACAATTACAAAACAAAATCTTGGAAATAATTTGAGTTTTATTTGCATTGACAATCGAATTTATGGTGATGGTAAGATTTATGTAACATTGGAAAATGGTAATAAAATATTGTTACCCGAACATATTAAAAAAGTTCCTGCTTTGATGTTTCTTAACAAAAATTTTCAAGTTGTGTACGGAAGTGAAATATGCACCAAATTAAAAGAATCCCAAACATCTGCCGGACCTGGCCCCCATCCCCGACATGGTACCCATATTCAAAACCAACCTGCGTCGAAAAACGCTCTCGAACCAACTGGATTTTCTTTTGGGGGGGGAGGTGGTGACATTATGTCTGACACATTTAGTTTTTGGGATTCAAGTAGTGATGATTTAGAAACAAAGGGAAACGCAGGATTACGTCAAACTCATCATTATTCGACAGTTGATGGCTCAAATTGTCCCGTAACCCAACAGACCAACTCTGACACAACATATAAACCGAATAAGGTAAGTGATTCTGAATATGCTGCATTTGAAAATAACAGAAATAATGTAAAATACAATTAATACAGCAAATTATTTCGTTAAGTGCATAAAGACAAACCTTTAATTGTAAAATATGTCGGCAAAGTACGGGAAAATATTTAACAACCAATTGACAGAGTTTTTAGATGCTGTTTCGGAGGTATTTCCCGAAAATTTGGATATAGCAACGGCTAAAACTGGTTTAGCTACTCTCCAGTCTCTTAACCCAACCGCTGTCCATAAAATGTGGTACCAGCAAGTAACTATTCCATACCGTACCGAAATTCTTGAGGGAAATGTTGGGTTTTTTATGGAGAAAGATTACACACAAGATGTAATCAAAATGGTACAAAAATCGCCCGATAAAGATTCTGGGAAAATAATGGAGGCAATTGACACTCTTAGAAAAAATATACGCATTTTACCCAATACAGAGCAGGAAAGGTGTATGAAATATATACAAAACCTAACCCGTATTACGCTACTTATTAATGAGGGAAAGTAAATTATTTGTTTTATTAACGTTTTTTGATTTTAATATTTGATATTTTAGTATTTTATAGGAGTAAGCAACACATGAACTCACATTTGGTTGATTCATCAAGTAAATACTTTTTTAATAATGCTCTTCATAAATGTCATATATTTAAAGAAACCTATTACAATACACTTATTAACACTGGGTTATTTGTGGGATTTGTATTTGTTGTGTCTATTTTCTTGCTGTACAAGTACAAAGGGAAAAAAACGGCAGAGGAAATAAGGGTGATGGAAGAAAATAAAAAACAATACATATTAGAACGCATTGGCAATTTTAAAGAAAGCAAACTTCGTGAGGAACAAATGCTTTTGACTGGTCTGCCTCATTGGAAAAATGAATTAGAGCGTCCACTTATTTAATCAAAATGATAAATAATTGTGTTGTCAAATAGTAGTGGTTCTTTAACATGAGTGAAGAAATATATCAGGATGACGAAAAATCAATTAAAATGCTTATTAAAACATTTTATGATCTTAAAACTAAATATGATCAAGTTAGATATACTTCTCAGGTCTTGCCCATTGTACGCTCAAAAGCATCTAAAAAAGAAAAGTGTGCTATGTTTGGTAAGTTAACTGCGCCCGAATGTGTTAATTGTAAACGAAAGGTTGGAACTATTTTTTCTATCAAGGTGGGGGGCGAAGATGGAAAAATTGTAGGTATAGGTGAGCGCCAATTTACTGCCAAATGTGGAGATACGCGAAATCCGTGTCCTCTGAATATCCGCTTTACTGTGTCTGATCGAAGGTTATATAAAGATGAAATAAGATTTGAGCAATCTGATATTAATAAGTACAAGGAAAACATCATCGAACTTAAAAACAACGATATGTTTGGCTTTGGTACAAATGAGGAGAAATATGACGAAAATTTCGAATTTTTGGAAAATTCGTCTGTTTTGGTTGGTGTTCTTGTTGAAGATAATAACAAAATAAATAATAGCGTAGAGCGCCGAGATGCTATCTTAAAAATCGAGGGAAATTTGAAAGCAAATGAAATCCCCACTTATAAGACATTTATTGATGAGTACAAGAAAGATGGTGATGAATCATTGGTGGATTTGGCTGTCAATCAATATATTCAAGATATTCTGCCTCTTACAACCGAATTGCGCAGTCTAAAAAATGATGAAAATTTCGTTGATTTTGATAAAGAGTCATACACATTAATTCAGCGCCCAAGCCTAACAAAGGGTGAATTTTTTGACGCAGAGGGGGATAAAATACTTTCTAATGTGAGTGGGGTGTATGTGAAAGAACAGGAAAAAAAAACAATAAAAATTAGGAGTAAAAAAAGTACAAGCAAAACACGGCGTGTTTCTAAATAATTGATAATTGTAGATAATCATAGTTTATTTTTTCTTTCTTTACTGTAATGAAAAAAAAAATAAACTGCGACAAAGCAGATATTGACTGTCGCAATAAAGAAACCCTTATTATTGAAGAGGAAAATAGAGTAAATCTAGGTGAACATCCAAATATGTTTCCCCATTTATACCCTGATTTAGATGACCCTAATTTTAACATTAAAATTGCACAAAAACGAGAATTTTCCGAGTCTGGGTACGACGGTGACATACATAATGTCAAAAAACGCTCGGAAATTTTGCGTAAAGCCAATTATGAAATGACGCCATCACAAGAGTTTACCAAAAATTACATGTCATCCCACACACCATATAACAGTTTATTTCTTTATCATGGATTGGGTTCCGGAAAAACATATGAAGCCTCGTTGGTTTGTGAAGACACTCGAACTAGATACAAACAGATGGGTGTGAATAAAAAAATAATTGTGGTAGCGAGTCCCAACGTCCAAGACAATTTCAAATTACAATTATTTGACAACAGAAAAGGTAACATGAAAAAGGTTGGTGGGTTATGGACAACCGTGGGGATTGGAGATACTCTAATTCGCGAAGTCAACCCAACAAATATTAAAAATTTACCCGAATCTAAAATAACTTCAGCAGTTAATCGTTTAATTCAAAGTCATTATTCTTTTTATGGTTATATGCAATTTGCTAACATCATTGATAACTATACATCGGATCCCGCTCTTACGTCACGGGAAAAAATGCAAATATTGCGCAAAAATTTCGGAGATACGTTAATAGTAATTGATGAAGTTCATAATATTCGTGCGAGTGGGACTTCGACTGATAAAACAATTGGAAAAAGTCTTATCCAGTTGGTCACAGCTGTTCCAAACATACGATTACTTCTTTTATCAGCTACACCAATGTTTAATAGCTACAAAGAAATTGTCTGGTTGATAAATTTAATGAATATAAATGATCGGAGAGGAATAGTGAAAGTGACAGATATATTTGATTCAAGTGGAAAATTTCTAAAGCAAGGAAATAGAGAAGTGGGTAAAGAGCTTTTTACTAGAAAGGTGACCGGATATATTTCATATGTTAGAGGTGAAAATCCATACACTTTTCCTTTTAGGGTGTATCCAGACCGTTTTTCCCCAGAGCACACTTTTACTCAAAAATCTGAATATCCTAACTATCAGCTTAATGGACGTAAAATACCAGATAATAACAAACTTACGAAATTAAGTTTATATTTGTCACCAGTACATTCTCACCAAGAAATTGGATATAAATATATTATAAATAATCTGAGAATAAAGGAGGCGGCAAAACGTTTTGGTTACTCCGAATTACAACTTCCAATCGAGGCTCTTAATATTATTTACCCTTATGAAAAAATGGAAGAACTAAAAGAACACTTGAATCAATTCAAAGAAATAAATAATGATGATGATGATTTAGATTCAGATTTAGATTCAGATTTAGACGATGGTTTGGAAGAAATTGATTTAGACGATGGTTTGGAAGAAGAAAATGCGTTTTTTAATGATGAAGTGGGCGTTAAGAAAGGAGATGATGATGAAGACGGTGAGGGCGAAGACGGTGAGGGCGAAGACGGTGAGGGCGAAGATGAGGAAGAGCAAATGGCCGAAAAACCCACTAGAACAATAAAAATAGTTGTAAAAAAATGCAAAAACGGTAGAATAAGAGACCCCAAGACAAACAGATGCAAACTCCCCCTCGAGCCGTGTCCGGAGGGCACAATGCGCAACCCACTTAGCAATAGGTGCAAAAAAATAATTAAAATCAAACCCAAACATACACGCAAGACAAAGACCAAGGAATGTTCTGAGGGAAAAGAACTTAATCCAATTACCAACAGATGCAACAAAACAATTAAAATCAAACCGACCAAGGAATGTCCTGAGGGCACAATGCGCAACCCACTTACCAACAGATGCAAAAAAACAATTAAAATCAAACCCAAACATACACGCAAGACAAAGACCAAGGAATTTCCTGAGGGAAAAGAACTCAACCCGATTATTATAAGCGAAGAAGAGGAGGGAATCCATATTTCCGAGGGGGAAGAAATAACAGGGGGAGAGAGTGTTTTCATTGAACCTGCAAAATTAACTGGTGGTGCAGGTTTGCGAAGCGTGATGGACTTTGACGATACATTAGTTCCATTTGTAAAGGGTAATTTCAAGTATAAAACAGATGCTGAGCATATTTTCAAGCCTAATGCAATCGGGAAATATAGTTCAAAGATAAAGAGCATATGCGAATCTATTTACAACACGGAAACATCCGAGGTGGCGAAGGGCATTATTTTTATTTATTCGTCATATATTGATGGGGGGTTAATACCAGTTGCCCTTGCCCTTGAAGAAATGGGTGTCACACGATATGGTGGAAATAAAAAGCGCAAATCTTTCTTTGAAAATAAACCGGTTCCATCTGTATATGCTAATACATTTTCTGCAAATGGGGAGGGAAAAATGGCACATTATGCAATGATAACTGGGGATATGCGGATTTCACCCGATAATGATGCTGAGATTCGTGCTTTGACGGAAGACGCCAACAAATATGGCGACAATATTAAAATCGTGTTGGTTTCTCAGGCTGGGTCGGAGGGAATTGACTTTAAAAATATAAGACAACTTCACATCATGGAGCCTTGGTACAATTTAAATAGAATCGAACAAATCATCGGGCGTGGTGTTAGAAATTTCAGCCATGCTAATTTACCATTTGAAGAACGCAATGTACAAATTTTTTTACATGGTTCAATGCTGTCGGAAGCAAACGAGGAGGCCGCTGATCTTTATGTGTATCGATTAGCTGAAAAAAAGGCCACTATTATTGGGCATGTGACGCGATTACTTAAACAAACATCCGTCGATTGTATTGTTCATCATGCCCAAACGAAATTAACTACTTTAAATATGGAAACGAATGAATCAAACAAAAATATTACACAGATACTTTCATCTGGTAAAAAAATAGACCATTTTAAAGTAGGAGACATACCCAATACAGCTATTTGTGATTACATGTCTACGTGTGTGTATAAATGTACACCTTCAGTAAAGTCCGCTGATATTACCATTAACGATGAGAGTTATCCCGATATACACTCAATGTCAAATTTGGAAGCTATTGTGTTACGCATAAAGCAAATAATGAAAGAGCGATTTTTTTACACAAGAAAAGAACTGTTACGCAATGTAAATTTATCAAAAAAATATCCAATTTTTCAAATTTATGGTGCGCTCACACGAATGATTGATAACAATGTAGATGTGTTACATGACAAATATGGAAGGACTGGTTCTTTGGTAAATATTGGCGACTATTATTTATTTCAGCCAAGTGATATAACTTACCCACGTATTTCTATTTATAATCGCTCTGTTCCTGTCAACTACACCAATCAAAGTGTTAGGTTAGTGATGGATAAAGAAGAGCAAGAAGAAGATGTTGTTGTGGAACACAGTGATAACTTACTAGATAACCTCTTTATTATGTATCTTGTTGCTAAATATGGGAAGAAAGCACAAAAAGCAAGTACAACACCAGAATCAAATATATTTAATTGGTATGCACAGGCCCACACAATGATTGATAAATTGGAAAAATTTCTTAGAGGGGCACAATTGGATATAACAGTTATTTATCATGCCCTAGAAACACTAATGATGAAAGAACGGCTTTTACTAATGAATTATTTACTAATAACACCTAAACCAACACTAAACAATAAAATTTCGGCATTAAATATTACAAATGCAACAGAATTCAATATCTTTGTTAACATTATTCAAAAATGGATTGATAATAAAACAGTTGTATCTAAAGAAAATAATAAAGGTACAATTATTTTTAGTGGCCCTTCTAATAATAATAAACATTGGTACATATTGGGAGATAAAACATGGGTTCCAGCCACTCACGAAGATATTAAAGAATTTGACATAAATGTCATGGTGGACAAATATATGTTTCCCAGTGATATGAAATTTAATTCAACCATTGGATTTACAGGGTTCGATCAAACCAATACTGGGATGGTATTTAAAATATTAGAACCCAGTAATCCCAGAAATACTGGCATGAAGTGTGAAAATTCCGGGAAAAAGAAAACAATGAAGCGGCTCCAAAATATATTAGAAATATTGGCACCCGTGCAAAACACATTTTCGCTTTCAGAATATAACGGAGTTGACCTGTGCATACAAGAAGAAATTCTACTAAGATATTTAGATTCCATTAATTATGAAAATAAACGATGGTTTATCGACACGGAATCGGAGATTATGTACAACGAATTGAAGCGATTAAAGTACAAACAAATTAAAGACCACAAAATCAGGTCTCCTCCAAAAAGTAAAAATAAGTAGTGGTAATAATGGCGACCATATTGTTAGACAATTTATAATCACTACTTTTATGAGAAAATTCCTTTCCACATCGTTCGCATGAATATTTTAGATTTATAATCACATCCCTCAGCATCAATTAAGTGAATCTTGCGATCTTAAATATTGTGATGCAAATCTCATGGGTCAAATGAAAAGACTTGAAACACGGAAGAAAAAAATATTATCAGTGTAAATAAAATTTTTACATCATTGTTATGTACATTATTTACCACATTTGACTGGTTTTTGTTACAACACGAGGGATAACATTCATTGTTGTTAATTCTTGAAATAATAATTTGCATGAATAGGGTAAGTCAAGGCGACTGAAGCTACTTGTATTTTCACATGTATTACACATATGAATATGTTCGCTTGGATTCACCGCGGCAAGCATTCCACATTTATCACACACCCATGTCGAATATTTATCAGATACATCACATAAACGCTCTTTAGTAAAGCGTGATGCTCCATGAGATATACCACAATCGCGCTCCATTTCCCCAAATCGTAACCCACCATCTCTACATCTACCTTCAGCCGGCTGTCGGGTTAAATTTACAACAGGACCAAATGACCTACTATGAGTTTTATCTGTAACCATGTGCTTAAGTCTCTGATAAAACACTGGTCCAATAAATATAGGACATGCAATCTGTTCTCCAGTAACCCCATCATACATAAGTTCATTTCCGTGTGCCTCGTGACCCATTTTTAGAAGCATTTTTGAAATTTCGTCAACACTGAGATCGCCAAAACTTGTGCCGTCTCCAAATAGACCCAACTCTACCAATATTTTTCCTAGCGAACTTTCTTTTAATTGTCCGATAGTCATACGAGATGGTATGGCATGTGGGTTAATAATCATATCAGGACGAACACCAGATAAAGTATATGGCATGTTCTCTTCCGGAATAATATTTCCACCAGTTCCCTTTTGTCCATGGCGGCTTGAAAACTTATCTCCTATCACTGGTTTGCGCTGTGCTCGTAGTCGCACCTTACAGAATGAAAATCCTTCTCCATTTTTCCCAACACAATTTTTATCAATGTATGTTTCCTCAATAGTTTTGTGAATCTTACTTGAATCTTCGTATTTGATATGCTTATTTTGGTTATTTTTGTTTTCTTTGATTTGAGAGAATTTACCAATAATAATATCTCGATTTTCCACTAAACTGTTCTCAGGCATTAATCCATTCGGTCCTATTTTATCATAATTAGCACCCATTTTCATTCCTCGAGTTACTTCTTTATTCGGCTTTCTGCGAATTTTTTCATCACCCTTGTTTTTTTGCTTATCTTCGTCTTTCTCACTATGATACACAGTAACCTGAAATAACCCTCTATCAATAGCTCCCTTGTTAATCAATAGCGAATCTTCTTGATTATATCCAGTGTGAGTCATAATTGCAACATTTATATTGCACCCTGATGGAATTTCATTTAACTTTATAAAATCCATAAGACGAGTATCAACAAGAGGTCTTGATGGATAGTTTAAAATATATGCAGTCCTATCCATTCGCTTCGCATAATTAGTAGCATATACACCCATTGCTTGCTTACCCTGGGCACATTGATATGTATTTCTGGGTGATTGGTTGTGGTCAGGAAATGGTATGCATGCCGCAACAATACCGAAAATAGTATTGGAGTGTATCTCACAGTGTGTATAGCGAATTTCTTTGTTGTTTAGGTTTTTAGGTAAAGATGCAATCATTGCAAAACTTTGCTCTGCCGGGTCGATATATTCAAGTACGGCATGCTTCAATTTAAAGTTTGTAAAGAGGTCATCCCAAGTTAATTCATTTCGCAAAAGTTGTTGTATAATAGTATTGGTCATCAATATCTTACCGTCCTTCACTATCATCAATGGGCGAGTTGGGCGCCCAGCGTCACTACACACTCGTATTTCTAGATTAGGAAAGTCAAATACTACTGATGTATAAATACTTATAATCCCGGTATATTTAAGATTTTTAATATATTGGTGGCATACTATTGGGTCTTTTGCAATTCCAACCCACACTCCATTAATAATCACTTTTACCTTGTTAAACATTTCGGCAGTAGAGTTAAAAGCTTCCAAATAATCAACATGGTCCTTAAGATATTCGTGTATGGCAGAACCGTCTGAATTAATTGTGAGATGAACCAAATAACTGAGCGACTTTACAATTCCAACTGATGCACCCTCTGGTGTTTCGGCGGGACACATAAACCCCCATCCAGTGTTGTGTAACTTACGAGGCATAACTAATTTTCCATTTTTATCAGATGGTGTGGAAATGCGACGCAAATGACTTAGGGTTGCAGGCGGAGTAAGTCTAGCTAAAACCTGAGCAACCCCCACCTTTGTACTATTTGCCATATGTTTCATTCCAAAATCGCCTGTTCCCAACGCACGTTTAAATGCATTTTCTATTGTGCTTGATTTGATAATCTTGGGAAGATTGGATTGATTAATTATGTCATAATAATTTTCCGTGGAACGCCATGTACCATTATCAACTTCTTTAACAATTTGGCGCTCCATATCTCTCACCAATTTATTCAAGTTGTTTCTGAACAAATTGTTAAGTGATACTCCAGCAGAGTTAATACGTTTATTTCCATATGCATCTCTATCGGTGCTTGGAATCCAACCAAAATAGGCTTGTAACAGCTGGTTTGTCATATACCCCAAATAGTACTTTTTCTTAACAATGCCATCACAGTGAGGAAATAAATCGCCCTTGATGATATCCGACACAAAATTGTATCGTCTGACCTTTATATTTATTTTGGGTGAAGGGTCTCCACCGACACCACGGGGTATGTATGAAATCAAGTCTGAAATATAACGCACCGCATTATCTTGTGTAAAATAATTCACCGACATTTCCAAAACCTCTTGTTCACGTTGTTCAGTAATGTTTTTCAAATTAAGTTTACTGTCATCAACATCATCGTTTTCGCCATCGCTTTCTTTTTCGTCATCACTATCGCTACCATCACAATCGCTTTCATCAACATCATCATCTTCATCACCCTCACCATCTTCGTCATCATCACTATCATCTTCATTTTCACTTTCTTCCTTTACATCATCTTTTTTTCCCTCCTCCAATTCTTGTACTGCGGTACTAAGACGACGTTCAGCGTTATCTATTTTCCCCTTGTACTTATCGCGCACACGCAATTGTACCCACTTTTTTAATACATTGTTAGCATCGATAATTGATGCTTGTAGTGCATCAAGCATCTCTTTGCGGTCGTCATGTTCGATGTTCAAAATTATTAATTCACAGATTTCTTTATCCGATAGAACACCCAACGCACGAAACATAATAAATAGTGGTACTGTTGCACTTAGTCTTGCTAATTGAATATAAATAGGAAATCCGAAACCATTATTTTTTGATGCGAGCAAAATACTTATCTGTTTGGGAGAAATGCATGTATCTGGTGGCACCGATTTTACCTCGGCATTCCACATAAATTTAGGAGTGGTTTTTTGTACATTAAAACAGTAAATAATATTCTCGGCAGGTCTTTCCTGCCCCAAAATAGTCTTTTCCGAACCATTTATAATAAAATATCCACCCGGATCGTGACTACACTCACCCGTATGGGGTGAATCGATATAATCATACTGCGATAACATGCATGCGGAAGATTTTAACATAATAGGAATTTTCCCCAGTGGCACTTTGGGAAAAGAGCGATTGATTGTGTTTTTGTTTTCCATATTTGGTCCATTGCAAATATTATACGTCACATTTACATCTACCATCGATTGTGATGAATATGAAAAATCTCTTACTCGCGCTTCCTGGGGAAACATTATTTTTACGGCTCCATTATTTTCGTTAATTTGTGGTCGAATAATGCAAAAGTTGGATAACGTAATGCTAATTTCCAAACCCCATTTTCCATGCTCTGCGTTATAATATTCATCTTCATTTGGTCTGATAATAATGGGATTAAACATTTCGATTGTGCGGGATATTTGGTAATCCAAAAAGTGGTTATATGATTCAAGTTGGTGACGCACAATGCGGTTTGAGTCTTGATTTTCATAATATTTTCTAATTATATCCCACGGTTGCTCAACAAACGGAGCATCATTATCCCAATATTCTTGGCTATCATTTTTATCAGACATATTTTCCATTCGATATTGCATTTTCGAATTGTATTTAAACTGTTTCAGTTTTTGTTGCTCAGGGCATAATCAACATTTGTGGTGTCTTGTGGTTTTAAAAATTTATCCTGCACATTTAAGTGATCTGCATATGATTTAGAATCATATTGGGTGAATGGATTAATTCCCCGTTGGCACATAAGCTGTCGTTCGTCCATTTTTGTGCTAATAAGTTCTCGTTTATTTTGTTGCGATTCTTGATATTGTTCACGATATTGTTCCTGATATTGTTCTTCGCGATTGCTTTGTTGATATGGACCACCACATTTCCACGACCATTTTAGATATGACATTATTTAATATTGCATATGATTTTAACTTAGGCATTTGGGACACATTTATTTAAAATCACGTCATATGCACTGCCCTCGTAGCAACATGCTGCTCCCACGCAACTGGGAGTGGCAGTTACTTCTTCAGACCAAGGAGTAATGGTAGCTACACTCTCTGCAATTGATTTGGAAGAAGGTGTTGGTGCTTTATTTTTATTAAAATACCAATTGTATTGATTGTAATTCATATTACTACGATTATACATATCAATGAGTTGATATATGCAAATAATAACACCAATAAAAATTATGACACTTATAAGAATATTTGCTATGTTTAGTGGTATCAACTGTTTGTTTCTTAGAAAAAACAGCGGGAGCAAACACAATCCTGTTAAAATAAAAGTAATTAGTAATCGTGAATGGGCGGCATATCTCTCTCCATAATACGTATTAATTTGTGTTTTGCGAATAGTATTCACCTTTTTTTCTTTTATGTCTTCCATCTGTTTTTTTGTATTATCCAATTCTTTTTCCACAATTTCCAACGCAACAATCTGGTCATCTAACAATTGAGCTGTTTTTTCTGTATTTTGTTCGTACATTGAATACCCATTTTTCAATATATTGTACATGTAAATGCGCATTTTGTATATTTGATCAATTTTTGAAAGGATATGTTCTTTATCCTCATCGGTTATTTGAGGTACATTTAATTTTTCATAATATTCTTTTTCTTTTTCTTGTAGTCCACGGATATCGTTAAGCAATTGATCTTTATTTTCTAACAAATCTGTCGTATCCATTTTATAAATATAATATAGGTTTTATTTCAACACGATATTATATTATCCATTGAATATCACAATTGCGCTGTGTGCTTCCTTGTTAATACTATATTAATAATTATGGAATTCGGCAAAGATACTTTTTTGGTATTGTAAACGTTCTTGTTTTTTTACGGTATCTAACAATTGAATAGCTTTATTTATTTCATCTGATGTTACGTTGTTATCCGCATTTGTATCTATTGCGTTCATTAATACTCGATGACGTTTTGGTATAACACAATATTCGCTATTATCATTGAGAAGGTGTTCGGAGAGTATGGTGAATACTGCAACTAAAGATAATGCTGTGTATATGTCACGTGTTCCCATCCACGCCATTGCAAATACTAACAATTGTTTGCTAATATTCATCTTTAGATAGGTTTCCGCAGAATTGCTTAGTTGAACTGATACCAGTTTTGAGCCAATGTTGAGCAAAATCATTACTACGCCAGCAAAAAATTTGCTACTATTTAAATACATTACGTGAGTATGTATAAACTGTAATATATTTCCAATCATTTGTATCTATTATAATATTGACAGATACTTTTGTTAACGCGTATATTTTCCAACACGCGCAAAACTATCTACCACGAATATAACAAATACGCCCAGAAATGAATAAAGTACAACATCTTCTGTGACATTGTTAGTGCGTTCATCTTTTTGTTCTTCTAACAAATTTACGATATAGTTAAGTTTGTTGCGCATTTCATCATACTCCTTTGTGGTGGGTAGTGCAGCGATGGGTTCCTCCATTGGAGATTTTCGTAATGCCCTAACATTCATATTTCTGTAATATGACTGTGCTTGTGCTGGTGTCATATGTGCTTCATTAACATTGTTAGTATCAGTTGCATTTGAAAATGCAACAATATTTCCATCATCTTCTTTTGAGGATGGTGTTGGGTATGATGGTGGGTTAAAATCTTGGGTTATAAAATTTCCCATTCCACTATCCTCCTCATCATCTCCATCACCGTGAATTTGTCTAAGTGCATCTTTTACTTTACTGTCGTCAAGTTGCTTGATGGAACGTTTTTGCGTTTTTGCTGGTCGTTTCGTAATATTATTGTATAAATTTGATTTTTCTGACGCTTGCGTTGGTATATATGTCGCTACATTGGAAAATGACATTTTATATATTGTTACTACTTAATTAAAAAATGAGATAATTATTTTATGTCTCAAGTGTATTAAATTCTAATATTATAGTATATGGAAGCAAAATTCAACACACTATTTAGTATTTTGTCGTTCGGAGTAATTATGCTGCTTGGAAGTTTATTTCGATTACCTTTATTAGTTGTTATTATTGGGATTGGAGTATTTATATACATAGGAAAACCGGAATTTGCCGTACTATTAGGAGGTGTTTATATTCTATTTGATAGACACCGAGATTCGATGGTTAATAGCAATGGCAACAAAAAGGATTCAGTAGAGTGTTATGGTGTAGACAAAATAACTGTCGAAACTTCTCTCATACCCAAACCATCTAACAGTTTGCATTCCCCTCCCCCTTCCACCGACACCGAACCTGTTCCAATGTCTGGCAAAAATACATATTTTGCTCAGATTTGAACGTAAATTATTTAAACCGATATAATAAAATACATTGTGCTATAATAGCATAAGTCCATATAGCAATCACTGTTACCCACCACTGCGTTGATTTATCTATGTCGATCCCTAACAAATAAAAAATCGGGTCAATAACATTGATAAATTTTTCCTTATTTTCTTCTAATTCGTATTCAAGTTTAGAAAGCAGGCACCCGTCAAAATAAATAAATGCACAACCGATTATCCAAAGGATACATACTGCTGTTGAAGCAAGCCACCATGGTGCAAAAACAGTTACAAATGGATGGAATAATGTTCCGTATAAATGGAATGATTTTAATATAAACACCAGCACATGGGGGGGTGTATTGGTTGTTTTTAAATATTCCAAGCAAGTATTCACTATATATTTGCCCTGTTTTTTTCTACACTCTCTTGTCATTTATACAATATGTACTCGTTATTTTTTTGTTACTACCGCATTCAGCATTATTTTTCAAACAATTATGTGTTGTCTGATAACAATTCTTTTATTACAAATTGTTCGAGGTATTCGCTGGAAAAGTATTTCGTTCGTCCGTGATGTTTTTTTGAAAACACGTATCCATTGGATTTTTTTCGCACTGTCCATCCATCGTCGAGTGCGTTTCCTATAAAAATTAGCATGCTAACAGATTTGTCATCGCATTTATTTATATTATTTGTATGGATATGATGTACAGGAATATTTCGTTGATAGATTAATTCTGGTTCTGTTGTATTCATAATTGTTAGGATGTATAATAAAAACAAAAATATAACGTAGGTAACAAAGTATAAATAAATCACAATAAAATAAGAAAATGCAACCTAATTCTCGGGCCGTGTTGGATTCGGCAGAAAAACAGTATTCTGCCAGTTTGGATGCAACACATCGTCAATTTATGGAAAAATTTAAGGAACAAGATATGAACATTCTTCCCCAATTGAAGAAGCGACATAAGGCTCTCGTCAATTCTTTAAAAAATACCCATGACATAGATAAGCAATTGGAGATCAATGATACCATTAGCGAGTTGTTAGAGCGAATAAAAAGTTTAGAATATAATAAAAAAAAATACTTGCTCAAGAATTCAAAATATGTGTTTAACTATTTTGAAGAAAGAAAAAATATCGACAGTCAAAATATTGATGTTGGTGACCAACCTTCTATTGCAGCTACAGTGGAAGATTCAACCGCACCATCTGTGATTTCTAAAAAAAATGCAGCAATGCTAAAGTTTTTCAATCTTGATAAAAAAACAGACAATAATGTTAGTGATTCAAAAAATAAACCAGTCAAACAGACAATGGTATTGAATAATATCAAGCGATATTTGAAGAACGTTGATTCCAATTTTGTTGACAGTAGTTTTGTTTTGAATGAAAGTGATATTTGCCTTAGATGCAAAAATGGTGAAATGGTTCCCATGGATGACGAAGGTGTGTTGATATGCAATAACGAAAAATGTCGTGTAACTGTTTCCCATTTGGTAGAAAATGAAAAGCCGTCTTATAAAGATACACCCAGAGAGGTGTGTTTTTATGTATATCGGCGCAGTAACCATTTTAAAGAAATTGTTGCACAGTTTCAGGGCAAAGAAACCACCACTATACCAGAGGTTAATATGGAGCAAATAAAAAAACAGGTAAAACGTGAACGATTAGCCCACGAGGAACTTACTCATGATAGGATGCGCTTTATTTTAAGAAATTTGGGGTTAAGTAAATATTACGAACATGTTCCGTTAATAAAAAAAAGAATGGGTATTCCCCCTCCTATTTTTTCCAAAGAAATGGAAGAAATGTTGTATATATTATTTTTAGAAACACAGCTTCCATATACAGAAGTTTGTCCCGAAACACGTTTCAATTTTTTAAGTTACCACTTTACATTGTATAAATTGTGCGAACTTATGGGAGAAACAAGTTATTTACCTAATATACCATTGTTGAAAGACCGCGAAAAATTAGTTATTCAAGATGAGATATGGAAGTCAATATGTGGTGTTTTAAATTGGGATTTTTATCCTACTATTTAAAAAATTTTTTAAAATCCCACCAATTTGAGACCCATTCCTAAACCCGCCCCATCACGCGCCACCGCACCCATGGATGGAATGTATGCATCCAAGATAGAAAACATGGTGGCAGCCGTCAATGAGATGACGGCAATGTCCTCTAAATCAAGAGAACGTCTAGGAATTAGGCTAGCAACAACGGCTACGGCCAATCCCTCTATTATATATTTTATAATACGGGTGATAATTTCAGGAATGTTAATGAATGCAGATGCTTCGGTCATTTATATATGTAATATAGAGAAAAATGCCTAGGGTGTGCATATTTTATATTGTATACCAGGGAGCATTGTATTATTAACTTGTGAAGGTGGTACAAATTGGGATATTGTTTGTGCCGGATTTTTCAAAATACCTAAGCCAAATATCCCTACCAGAACGGATATTGCCACACCTATTAAGAATTCGTTTCCTAAATAAGTGGATGTGTTTTTAGCAAGACTGATCATAGATAGTATTAAAATTAGATTTTTCTTATAGTACAAGGCGTCCTTCAAGAAGGAAGCAAGGTTTTGTGTTTCACCTTTTTCTTTATATTTGGTATATGTTGCAAATAGAGGTGAAATAATACTATATATAGACATGCATGGGGTAGATAAGAACACAGAGATAAGGCTTACCCACCACCATAAGAATCCAAATAAGAATATATTTTTGATGTTAAAATAAGAAATATTCTGTTCTGATTCCCACGCTCCATCTGACGTTTTCTTGCGAAAATATTGAGGTAAATATTTTATGTGAGCAAATAGAGATATGCCGAAATTAAATATGTATGTTAGGGGGATAATAAACGAAAGTAGAAGTGGGTAAAGAATTGTGATGGCAGATTCCGGTACCGTTTCTCCGAGCCACCCATACGCACTATTTGTCGCAAAATTATTCATGGTTGCGATGTAATTGATAACACTTGACAAGTAAAGCCCGAAATTTGATTTATTGGAGTGTTTATTTAGTTCGCAAAGCATCCCATGATTGAAACTAGATGCAAATTGTTGAGGGGAAAACTCCGCTTCTTGGACAGTTGATTTGCCGTTGATACTGGGTGCATTAGAATTAATAGGCACAAATTTGTGATAAGTGTTGCTCGAAATATTTGTGTACATCTTATCGTTTTCATTTAGTTTGGTTGGGAGGATTCCCGACATAGCAACTTTTGTAGTGTAAAGTCCTATTGTACCAACCAATATGATACACAAAATAAATATTAAGCTTTGCCCATAGTTTGAAAAAAAGCCATAATAATTAGGTTTTTTTTCTTCATCCTTTTCTGCATCTTTACCCGCATCTATATTTTTTTCGCTATCTTGTGCCATCTAATATATACTAATATTTTTTGGATTATAACATTTGAATAGTAAATTGGGCTCGCCGTTGCCCGCACGATATTTTATTACCAATGGCGCCGCAACATATAGGGGTGCTCTAAGCAATAATAAATTATTTTTTTTTATATTCATGTGTTTCAAGCCATCCAAAAATTGGTATAAATTTATTTGTTACAATATGTTCATATTTTGTAGGATCATTATACTCATTACGTTTATCATTATATGCTTTATATGTTGAAATAAACTTTATTTTATGATTATTAAATGATTCTAAACCATTTTTAATCATAGGTTGAAAAGATTTTAAATATGCTAGTTTACGAAAAGACATCTTTTATTATGTATATTAATGGTAAATAATTAAAGATTTTTTTCATTTTTTTTTCATATTTTGTAAAACTAATAAAAGACCTTTTATTAGTTTTCAATATATCTCCTGCCTCTTGTAAATTAATGTAATAACTTTATATATTAAACAATTTATTTGGTCCTTAATTTTTTATTGGCATTTTCGCGCTTTATTTAAGCAGGCTTTGCACATTGTTTTTGTTTTTATTTTTAACAACCATGTCATCATTCCCCTCAAACATTTCCGAATAAATATCAGTTGAGCTAATATCAGTACCGCGAGATTTACGCAGGTTTTCCTCTTGGGTGCTCATGCGTGCCGAATTAACTAAATTGCCGTCTTTATCAATAGATTGAGAAATGGTACTTCCTGTTCTTGCAGAATTTTCAATATTATCTTCGATAGCCTTTGTTTTGGCATCAAGCACTCGTTTATCAAATGCAGCCTTTGCAGCGTCATCATTTTTCTTCTTCTCGTGCGCAAGTTGATTGAGTTCTTCCTCCAAGTGTTCAATTCGACCGGTTTTGTAAGCGTCTGGATCCCAGCACAGCCACGTTCCAACCGGTCCTACAAAAATATCAAAATCCGGCTCAATTTCACGTAGCATTTTAGCTCTAAATTCAGCCTCTTCCTGTGTTGCAAAATTCCCTCTTGATTTAAACCCCCTGACGGATGTCTGGAATTGGTGTTCAACGTCAAACTTTTTGTCAAGTTCATCACCCTTTTGCTCTATAAAGGTTTTGTAATCTCCCTCAACAGTATCTTCAATTATACTTTTCTTTTCAGATTTGATAAAGTGTTCATAATCTTTCATTACCTCTTCGAAATCAATCTTGTATTTAAATGAAATGAATTTGTTGAACATAACAAACTTTTCCATACATTTGCGGAACTCCCATACTTTAAGAAATTCATCAAAATAAAACATATTTTTATCTTTTATGATTTTATCTGGGCTTAAAAAGGAAAAACACCCCCAAGATTGTCCAGCAACAGCCTTATCAACCGACAATAGATCAGCAAGTTTGGCTGCCTGAGGCTTTGTCTCTCCCTTGCGTTTTTTTTTCAAATTGTCAAGGATTTCTGCGTCTTTTGGGTTACTCATTTATCTTAATAAACAGGTATCTCTTTATGTATTGTAACATCTTTATAATTTATTTCTAACGCATGGGGGGTATTATATGGTCAAAAAAATGACAGTGCATTTTACATTGTATAAAGTCTTTATGAATTATAAGAACAATGGAAATGACACAATATTTAAATGACATATTAGATACGATTGATGTCGAAGATGAAGAATTTTTTGAAAACGACCATGACGAAACAGACCTATACAATTCCGTAATGCATTTAATACAGGATTTTGTTGATCAAAATATGGACATATTGGCCGAACCAGATTACGATGACGAATTGGATAGTAGTGTGAAAAATTTTATCATTGATACATTGCCGAATGAAATACTGTTGCACGATGCGGAAAATCATGTTATCGAAATAATTGACTGTGCAATTAAGAACTTTTTCCACTATTGCAATAACCCACGTTCATATCCTATTTCCGAAATATTTCCCAATGTTTTAGACACCGATAATATACTCGCAAAAATAACTCATTTGAAGACGGTACCACAGGCACCACAGCGTACACCAGAGTGGTATGAACTCAGAAGTAACCGACTCAGTGCAAGTAACAGTTATAAAATATTTGGTACTCAAGCAGAGCAAAATCAATTAATTTACGAAAAGTGTGAGGGATGGCGTAAAATTTTGGCCAATAAATCGTCTACACCTGTTTCCGATGATATACGTGAAATAATAATAACAAAACCCAATATTGTCAATATAAATTCACCACTTCATTGGGGTCAAAAATATGAGCCCGTATCTGCTATGATTTATTCTCATTGTTACAATGTTGATGTGGATGATTTGGGGTGCATTACTCACCCAGAGCACTCGTTTATTGGTGCGTCACCAGACGGAATTGTTACCACACATTCTTCTCCCCGTTTTGGGCGTTTAATTGAAATAAAAAACATTGTTAATCGAGAAATTGATGGAATACCCAAAAAAGAATATTGGATACAGATGCAACTTCAACTAGAAGTATGTAAATTAAACGAGTGCGACTTTTTCGAAACAAAATTTGATGAATACGAATCGGCGTCTGATTTTTATCGAGATGAAGATGTAAATACTGATACGACGGTTCACCCAACACTTAAGCATGACGGAATTGAGAGTATTCCAAAAAAGGGTATAATATTATATTTTATTAGCAATACTGGAGAGCCCGAATATTTGTACAAGCCAATAAATATCCCCAACTGTCGCGACATTTCGAGTAAATGGTGTGAGGATGCAATCCAAAATTATTTGGAAACACATCCAACTTCTCAATTTATAAACATTATATATTGGAAACTGGAAATTGTAAGTTGTGTATTAGTATTACGTAATGCAGACTGGTTTAAATATGCACTTCCACAAATGTCTGCATTTTGGGATACAATAGTAAAAGAGCGCGAAGGCGATTACTCCCACAGAGCCCCAAAAGGTAATAAAAAATCGATAGATGCGGTTTAATAAGATTATTATTCACATAATAATATATAAGTATGAGCGGAGAGCAACAAAGTTTACAATTAAAAAAATTTAATATGATGAGTATTAAATTTCATGCATCCGAAGCCAAAGGTCCAGTTATTGTTCTTATAGGACGCAGAGACACCGGCAAATCTTTTTTGGTAAGAGATTTATTGTACCATCATCGTTTCATTCCGATTGGAACAGCTATGTCTGGGACTGAAGAAGGTAATGGGTTTTACAGTGAATTAATACCAAAATTGTTTATTCATAATGAATTTAATACCGCAGTTATCGAAAGAGTTTTGCAGCGCCAAAAAAGTATGCTCAAGCAAATAAAAAAAGACGAAATGGCAAAGCGCCAAAGTAAAATAGATCCACGTACATTTGTTATTCTCGACGATTGTTTATATGATGATAAATGGACAAGAGACAAATTGATGCGCTGTTTTTTTATGAACGGGCGTCATTGGAAAATCATGCTGGTAATTACCATGCAATATCCTCTGGGAATACCCCCTGTATTGCGTTCCAACATTGACTATGTTTTTATTCTAAGAGAACCGGTTGCATCTAATAGAAAGCGTATTTACGAAAATTATGCGGGGATGTTTCCCACATTGGGTGCTTTTAACCAAGTTATGGACCAATGTACAGAAGATTATGGTTGCTTAGTAATTGACAATAATACGAAATCTAATAATTTGTTAGACCAGGTATTTTGGTACAAGGGTGAGGCAAGGCCACCATTTAGGTTGGGTTCGAAAGAATTTTGGGAACGGTCGGCAATGTTACGGGATGGGGACGAGGGTGATGGAATAAAACCATATGACGGAAAAAATACAAAGCGCCGAGGAAACGAACCAGTTATACGGGTCACCAAAGTTTAATATAAACCTATTTCCAATTATAGAGTTATATGGATTTAAAAAGGGGTATATTCAGCCAACGGTGTACAAATATTTTCGCATGTGTTATGCTTTGTGTTGTATTAATTATGTTGGTCCAAGTGGCTATGGCGCCTTATCATCCTACAAAAAATTTAAGAATAATTTATTAGAAGTTTGCTGAAAATATTCAAAATATTCAAAAAATTAACGCATGAGCATGCGATTCGCCTTATTTGCAATTTCTCTATATTTACGCTTACCACTTTTGCGAAGGGATCGTGCTCTCATGTATGCCGCCTCAAGGCCTTTTTTACTTATCCGACAGGTATTTTTAGCGCAAATTGGAAAGGATTTTTTGGGACCTAAAAAACATTTTGGCCCACATTTTTTCATCATTAGAGTGCGTTGGTGGGTATTGGGTGCTCTTTTTGCCCATCCCTTTACGCTATGGGGAGTATGTCTTTTTGTTTTAGTGTTATGGGATTTCCTAATACTTCTTTTGCGTGTGTTGCGTTTATAATTTACCATTATACATAAACGCAACAAAAAATTGAATTTTGTAGTGGAGAAGCCGAAGTTTAATTTCCTTTTTACGTCTCAACAATGGCTGCAGTTTTTACCTTGACAGAACGCAACATAATAACTAAAAGACATATTATACTTATGATAAGTACAAATAGGAGAAATACTAAAACAAATACAACATACATATATGGGTAAATTATCTGCAATGCGACGTCGGCGATAGGCTCACATAAATTTCTTATCTCATTTTTTACTCGCTCTGTTTTTAACGTGTCAATACACTGTTTAACAAAAGATGTTCTTATTTCGTCCATTTACTTCAATGCAAGGTTATTTAGTAGATTTTTTTCCGCGTTTTGTTGTTTTTCTATATTTTTTGTTGTTACGTTTTTTTTTCACCCGTTTAGTGCGCTGTCGTTTACCACCCTGAAGAACTCCATTAGTGTTGGTAATGCGGTTCGATTGATTATTAAGAAATATTTTTAGAATATTCAACCCAGCATATGCAGCAGCCATGTTCATTCCCATCAAAATTATTCCCATATTAGTAAATGATTGAAGATCGCGCATAAAATCACTGATTTCATTGACTATTTTTTGTGTAAAACGTTCTGTATCGGCCCTTTTTGTTGCAAAATCGTGTTTTATTTCAATTATTTTATCGCGAAATATCCTCCACACAGCATCTACTGGATTAACAGTTGCAGTTGCAGTTGCCTGCAAATCTGCTCTGAGTGATGATACTAATATTCCCACCGCTTTTGTCATCAATTTTCCACTTTTTATTACCTCTTCACCCAATGTATTTTGTAACATTTCACCAAACACACCGGAATTAGAAGTAGAAGTAGAAGGTGTTTCAATATTGAACGTTTTTTTAATATCATCAGTTGATAGAAGTGACATTTTATTAATCCACTCAGACAGCTCACCAGTATTTTTAATTCCCACCAATTGTGTATTAATATTGCTCAGTAATTTATTAACTTCTTCGCTTTCTTTATATGGAACAAGTTCTCCCGGAGAAACAAGTACCAAAGAAGAACTTGTATCCCCAACATTGTTAGTATTTTCATTTAATAGTTCCCTTTGTGCAAGGTCTTCATAATATTGGTTCGGGTTGATAGAATAACAATTTAAAAAATCATTGAGTGCGTTTATATCATATTCAATTCCAGCAGCCCGAGACATTAGTGAGAATATTTGTTGTGAAGTAGATGGGGTAGAGACTCGTTGTGTCACACAAATTGGGTCTCCTGTGCCATATGCTATTAATGCATTAATCACCTTAGTTGCTTCACCGTCTTTGTATTTATTTACAGACCGGGTTAATTGAGTGTAGTATGCATAATCACCACAAATGGCGATAATAATTAATGTGATTTGTGATATCAATGTCATCAAATATTGTAGTGAGACACCCCCTTTCTGTCCCATATTTTGTTTTTTTTTTAATATTACTGTATCTACGTATTTATTAACCAATTTGGAAAAATCTGTCCTATCGGATACATTGAAAATATCCGCAAATATTTTCACCAGTTGCTCGTTCTTATACATAAATATCGCAGGAATTAATACAATTTCAATTCCAGGGATATCCGAAAAAAAACTTTTTGTATCTGACATATATTCATTAATTTGAGAATCTGATTTTGTATTTATAAGACTAATTAGGCTAACATTGTGTTTTGAAAAAGTAGATACCATGTTAGTAATTCCGATTGGCAAAGCATCCAGAGACTTTTGTTTTAATATTATGGAAAATATTGATTCAATTTGCTTTTCCATTTATATTAAGATAACATAAAAAGTGTGCGTAATTTTTACAGCATATTTTTGGTAACCGTACTATAAATTAAGATGATTGCCAAGGCCAATAATACATTTGATTTTGAAAAATTACAATTAAACATACCAACAGGCACGTCTTCAACGGGAACATATTTTGCTAAAATTAAAAATATAGATACGCCGTTATATGTCCAAACACCGCAATGTTCAACAAAACAGGGAATAATTAAGTCTGGGAAAAAATTATATACCGACATGATGTTTACTAACAATGATACAGCATTTATTCAGTGGATTGAAAATCTTGAAAGCAATGCACACAGGTTAATTTTTGAACAAAGTGAATCTTGGTTTAATCCAGCATTGACGAAAGAAGAAATTGAGGCAGCATTTACACCTTCGTTAAAAATTTATAAATCGGGAAAATATTATTTATTACGTGTCAATGTTAACCCAAACATTAAAATATTTGATGAGCGCAATAAAAATGTTAATAGGGAAAACTGGGAGACAACCGAGATTGGTTCTGACACACATTTTGTTTCGATAATGGAAATAAATGGAATAAAATTTACTTCAAAGAATTTTCAATTGGATTTTGAAATACGCCAAATAGTTGTGGTAAGCGCAGACCCGTTTTTAGATAGTTGTCTTATCCGACAGAATGAAAATGAATGTGTTGACACAAGTATTTCACTAAATATAGGGGATATCGAGGAATCCAATATAGTGGAAAATGAGAATAAAATAAATGGGGGGGAGCAGAAAAAAGAAGAACAAGAACAAGAACAAGAACAAGAACAAGAACAAGAACAAGAACAAGAACAAGAACAAGAACAAGAACAAGAACAAGGTATAACAGATATATTTAAGGAAGTATCCGAGGATGATTTAATATATGATGAATTGTTAGATAATGGTAGGTCACAAAACGAAGATTTACCCACCGAAGTAGACATTGATGACGTAGAAGTGTCTTCGGAAAATATGCTCAACCTTAAAAATCCCGGCATGGTTTATTACGAAATGTACGAACGGGCCAAAGATTGGCTTAAGGAATGCCAACAAAAAACAGAACAAGCAAAGGTGGATTTGGAACACATTAAGGAACGTTACAATATATATGAAGAAATCGTTCAATAAAGACAGATATGATTAAAATTTTTTGTTATGTAGATTTATAAGACACACATGAAGAATTATATTAATAAACTAATCTCCAGTGACTACTTTATTGTCACAGTACTTTTGGCAATTGTAGGGGCTTATGCTTTTATCACTTTGTATAAGAATCTTTCATCCAAGGGGCATTCTGCACCCGAGAGCATGATGGATGCACAAAATGGTGGTGGCGATAATGTGCAGATTCCAGCACCCTCTTCATCTTCCGGTCAAAGTGGTGAATATGCAAGCATTCAGGAATCTACGGGTGCATCTGCTATGCCCAGTGCGTGTCCCGGAAAATCTATTCAGGACCCAGCCGATCTACTGCCTAAAAATGACAATAGCAAATGGGCCGAACTGAATCCCTCCGGTAAGGGAGACCTGGCAAATATTAATTTATTAAAGGCAGGGTATCATATCGGTATAGATACCGTGGGTCAAACACTACGTAACGGAAACCAACAGCTTCGTTCAGAACCAGCAAACCCCCAATTAAATACTGGTCCATGGAACCAGAGCACTATCGAGCCAGATTTTATGCGCCCACCCTTGGAAATTGCATCGGGTAACAAATAAGTGCGCTCAAAAATTAAAAAAAACTTAACGTTCCAGAAATTGAAAGCCGCCCAGTCCGTGCGGCTGGTGCCCACGAACTTCTCGAAAATTGCTGAATGCTGACTTGCATGCATAAGGCTACAAAGTATACATATTAGCACTTAAGGATTGGTTCTTTATAAAATCATAGACACTCAATAATCGTGCCTTGTAACAAAAATACAAAATGTTTGAAAGTATTTTGTATTTTAGGTTGTGTTGTTCTAACATACACAAATAACAAAACGGAATGGGTATAAGCCGACCTCAATGTTACCAATAATTATTTATATGACCACAGCGGATTTTTCGGTATCTCCCTCCATCAGAGATAATTTAACCGAATATGTACCTAATATCCCTCCAAGCCACGAACCACCGTATCCTTTTTTATACACATTCCACACCTCTTGTGGATTCATCGATTTGTCCCAATATTGAAATTTAGATGTCCAGCCCGAAAAACCCCCGTTGGGGGTAATAAATACGGGTGCAGTGGGGTCTATTTTTGCAACACCACCCAGTATGTTAGTGCGCACCAATTTACCATCCAAATACACATCCATTGTGCGTCCATAAGTAGTGACAGTAATATTTACCCATTTTTGTATAGGAATGTTATTTACCACAAATGTTTCCACGTTAGATGTAATTGGATCCGTATCTGATGCATTTGTGGAATCATCATACACGGTTTGGGATATCATTAAGTTATTTTGAGAGCTACCCAAAGATATAGATGGACATGCATTTGACTCATCAATCATTCGGCCCATTATAACCTTTGCTTCTCCATATCTGTAATTCCAATCATCACAATAGATCCATATTGAGTAGGTATAATTACTGGAACTGCCAGAACCGGCTAATTCGGATGCGCCTATTTCTTTAAGTGTTTTAGCCGATGTTAGACCACTCAATGTGTTTGCGTCAGACATAAGATATCTTATTAGTATAATAACAATTACTATTCCCAATAAGATTAAAAATATTCTTTTAAGCTCCATTTGTTTACTTATACATTTTAAAAAGAAAATTTTTGCAAGTTAAAATATTCAAAGAGTGTATATGGAGAAAAACATTAGAGATAGGAATATATACATATTATTTACGGTTGCCTTTGTCTTCATATGCGGAATGCTTGGAATATATAATCCGGGTGGAATATTTGATGGGGGAACAATGACAACTATTATTATTTTTTCTATTGTGGGAATATTTCTTATTTTGGGAGCATTAATTGTGGGTACAAACGCATCAAAAAATCCATTTACACTCGCCACTGGTATTTATTTTTTGGGTTCATCTTTTGCTATTATATTTTTAATTTTGTTAGCATATACGTTGATAAGTTATAATTTCAAAATGTTTCTTGGTATATTATTATTGGGAATAGTATATGTGATTGTAAACCATATGAAACAAAAGAATGCAAGTGGGGGTACAATTGAAAAAATAATTCAATATTTATCTGACAATAGAATGGGAATAGCTTATGTGATCGCAACTGCGGCACTTCTGGTTAGTTATTTTGCATGGGAAAATGTGAAAATTAAAACATACAAGGGTGGCGATGTTGTTAGTGGACCCCATGAATATATTCCTTTGAACAAAGAAACAATTGTGTCCAATAGCACAATTTTAAATAAAGGTGAAGAGATCAATTATCGTTATGGATTTTCAACCTGTATATATTTGGATTCAACTGCACAAAATGTACAAACATCGAAAACATACAATATAATTAACTATGGCTCAGCTGGTAATCCTCATATTGTGTATGATGGAACTGCTCTTAAGGTGCTCATCTATGATGATGATGGCAATAAAAATCCTCGAGTGGTGTATGAAGACACCAATTTTTTGCTTCAAAGGTGGAATCAAGTAGCCATAAATTATGATGGTGGGCGCATAGATGTATTTGTTAATGGCGAACTTAAAGCTTCCCAGAGTGGTGATGTACCTTATTTAAAATACAATAATTTGGTTGTTGGTGAAACAGATGGGGCTATTGGTGATGTGAAGACTATCATTTACTTTAAAGAACCAATTCCTATATCAACAATACGTTCAATGTATAAAGACATGTAAAAACATATGTATATATGAGCAAAATTAGATATTTATCAGATTTGCATTTAGAGTTTATAAAACCTAAAAATGTCAATAAATTTATCAAACAAATCAAACCTGGCACTGCTAACGTATGTGTATTGGCTGGCGATGTTGGTAATCCATATAGTAGTAACTATAAAATATTGATGGATTATTTGGAATTGTGAACAACTTTATGGAAAAAATGAAAGTGGTAAAAAGACAAGAGTATATAAATATAATCGCTCTATACAATAAGGCTATATGTTCTCCAAAACAGCAAATGATACAACTACTTCATCCAAAATTGTGGGAATTCAATTTGGTATGATGTCGCCTGACGAAATACGAAGAACATCTGTAGTGGAAATAACAAGTAGAGAAACATACGTAAATAATAAACCGGTAATTGGGGGGTTATTTGACCCCAGAATGGGAGTACTTGAACCCGGGTTAATTTGTCCAACGGACGGCCTAGGATATCTAGAATGCCCAGGATATTTCGGACATATTGAATTGGCATGTACATTATTTTATGCACAGTATTTATCGACAATTCAAAAAATAGCAAAATGTATATGTTGTAAATGCAGTAGACTTCTTATTGATAAAGAAAAGTTTCGCCACGCTTTAGAGTTGGACAATGTTGCTAGATGGAAATATATTTACGAGGTAATCACAAAAAATATTAAGCCATCATTTTGTAATGCAGAAGGTTGTGGTGCAGTACAACCAATAAAAATTGTTAAAGAAAAACTGTCAACAATATATTTTAATTATGCAGATGCATATGCAGAAGAGCCAGTATTAATGACGGCTGAACTATTTTTGAAATTATTTAGGCGCATCCCAGATGATGACATTACTTTTATGGGGTTTTGTCCAATGTGGGCACGCCCAGAATGGATGATGACAAATGTCATGCTTGTCCCACCTCCATCTGTCAGACCTTCGGTTAAATTTGATGCCCAGCAGCGCTCAGAAGATGATTTGACCCACGGCCTTATAAATATCATCAAAACAAATAAGGATTTAATGACAAAGATAGCAACTGGTGCAAAAGAAACAACAATCAGCGATCTAACAAACGTTCTTCAGTTACTTTTCACAAGCATTGTGGATAATCATATGCCAAATACCAACCCAGTTGCACAACGTTCTGGAAGACCATACAAGGCAATTAAGGAACGATTGAACGGTAAGTCCGGAAGAGTTAGGGGCAACCTAATGGGAAAAAGAGTTGATTTTAGTGCACGTTCTGTAATTACTGCCGACCCAAATTTATCAATTCGTGAGGTTGGTATCCCACTAAAAATTGCAAAGAACGTGACCAAACCGGTTGTTGTTAATGACAAAAATCGCGATTTCCTCACCAAATTGGCACACAATGGTCCAGAATATCCAGGTGCCACAATGTGGGAACAGAAGAACGGTGACATGATAACACTGAAATATTTTGATACACGATCTATTATTTTAGAAAATGGTGATATTCTTCATCGTCACATGCTGGATGGTGACCCGGTTATCTTCAACCGCCAACCAACATTGCATCGAATGAGCATGATGTGTCACTTTGCAAAAATCATGTTCCAGGGCGATACATTTCGCCTGAATGTAGCAGACACAAAGCCATACAATGCGGATTTCGATGGAGATGAAATGAATTTACACATGCCACAGCATGTGGAATCGGATTCGGAATTGATGAATCTTGCCGCAGTGATGCATCAGATAATTAGTCCTGGTACGAATTCACCCATTATTGGCATTTATCAGGATTCGATGTTGGGAAGTTATCGTTTTACACGACCAGATATAACCTTTTCAATGAAAGACGCAATGAATTTGTTGATGATGTTTGATAGAGTAGATTTGGAAAAACTTGTGGGTGATGTAAAAGACAACGGGCGGATAAGCAATTTTCAAATATTAAGTCAAATATTGCCACCAATGTCACTTAAAATTTCAAACAAACAATTGTCGGACAGTGAGGACAAACTTACCAGCAATAATATTGTAGAAATACGCAATGGTGATTATTTGCGCGGTCAATTAGACAAGGGAACACTGGGCTCTGGTTCAAAGGGATTAATTCACCGAATATGCAGCGATTTTGGTAACATGGCTGCTTCCAATTTTATTGACGATCTACAAAACATTATCACTGAGTACATGAAGACCAGTTCGTTCAGCGTTGGTATAAGTGATTTAATAACAAGCAAAAAAACAGATGCGGCTATTGTGGATATTATTACATCTAAAAAGAAAGAGGTTAGCGCACTAACCAACCAGGTTCGTATAGGTATATTTGACAACACGGGTGGACGTAGTATCAGAGAAGAATTTGAAATGAAGGTAACAAATATTCTTAACAGAGGTCAAAGTGATGCGGGTAGAGAAGCACTCAAGGGTCTCAACAAAGATAATAGATTTGTTACCATGTTTAATGCTGGATCAAAGGGTTCGGAAATTAACATACAACAAATGACATCTTGTTTGGGTCAGCAGGTAGTAGATAATCGACGTATTCCATATGGTTTTGACAACAGGACTCTTCCACATTTTCAAAAATACGACGATTCGCCTGCTGCTCGAGGCTTTGTTGAAAGTTCATATATTAACGGCTTAAACCCCCAAGAATTGTACTTTCATGCAATGGGTGGTCGTATTGGATTGATTGACACAGCAGTCAAAACATCTTCCACTGGATATATTCAGCGCAGACTTATCAAAGGTATGGAGGACCTTATGGTCTGCTATGATATGAGTGTACGCATGAGTAATAATACTATTGTACAATTTACATATGGGAACGATTCAAGTGATGCGGTGAAAATTGAAAATCAAATTCTCCCATTAGCAAGCATGACCATAGAAGATATTTATGCCCATTATGCACTGGTAGAAAATAGCAAAAACAAGATAATCCTAGCAATGTTTGTTAAAAGTGCTCTATCCAGAATCAAATCTCAAGAGACCAAATGGAAAGAAGTGAGCAAGAAATATATAAAATTTCTCATTGATCAAAGAACTCTGTTAATTGAGAATGTATTTAATGGGCATTCGGATGTTAATGTTAAAGCACCAGTGGCATTTGCTCATATCATTGACAATATTTCTGGACAACTAAATATTAATGCAAATTCACTTGTTGATATTACTATGCTTGAAGCATCACAGATGATAGAAGCTATGTACGAAAAATTGGGAAACCTTGGACACGGGACCCCATGCAAACTTTTCAGAACACTATTTGTTTATTACATGTCTCCTAAAGTACTTTTGGTTAAAAGGCGTTTTAATAGGAGGGCACTTGAACTATTGCTTGAAACAATTTTACTAACTTACAAGAGGTCCATCATCGCACCCGGTGAAATGGTTGGAATAATTGCGGCACAAAGTATCGGTGAACCATCCACGCAAATGACACTGAATACATTTCATTTGGCAGGCGTGGCTACAAAATCAAATGTAACTCGCGGTATTCCAAGACTTGAGGAAATTTTATCACTATCAAGCGAGCTCAAGATGCCGTCGGACACTATTTATTTACTTAAAGAGGAAGAGACAAGTAGAGACCGGGCAATTAAACTTGCAACTATGGTAGAATACATTAGGCTTGAACAAATTGTAAAAGATGTTGAGATATGTTTTGATCCAATTGGTACATCTACAACCATACCGGCAGATAAGGACACACTTGAAGAGTATCAAACATTCGAAAAACTTATGGACGAATGTGCCGATACAAATGTATTCGAATCAGATAGTAAAAGCAAAGATAAATCCAAATGGATTGCACGCCTAACAATGGACCCCCGAGCAATGTTGGAACAGAATATCACAATGGATGATGTTAATTTTGCACTCAACAGTGCGTATAAAGATGACATTAGTTGTGTATTTTCGGATTATAATTCAGATGAACTTGTATTTAGAATAAGATTGTCGAATATCAAAACAAAATGCGCTGCCAATAAAGGTGGTGTAATTGACCAGTCTGACCAAATATATGTTTTAAATAATTTCCAAGAGCAAATATTAAACAACACCATTTTGAGAGGCACAAAGGGTATATGGAAAGCCAATATCCGAACTATTAAAGACACATTGATTAAAAATGCTGGAAATTATGAAAAGAGCGACATCTGGGTAATTGATACAATCGGTACCAATCTGATTGACGTTCTTGCTTTGGATTATATTGATTCAACTAGAACACAGAGCAATAGCACCATGGAGGTCTTTAATGTATTGGGTATCGAAGCAGCTTGCAGAAATATATATGATGAAATTTCGGAGATCATAGAGCATGCTGGAGCATATGTAAATTATAGACATATTGAACTGCTCGCGGACCGCATGACTTATAAAGAAAAGCCGATTGCCATTGGAAGATTTGGCATCAACAACGATGACAACACTGGTCCAATCGCCAAGGCATCATTTGAAGAAACGCCCGAAATGTTTATGCGTGCAGCTCGTCACGGAGAGTTGGATACTATGCGCGGTATCTCGGCAAATGTTATGTGTGGACAAGAAGGAATGTATGGCACCAGTGCTTTTAAGGTGCTTTTAGATTTGGAAGAAATTGGCAAATTGGGAGATGTTTCTAAGGAAGAGGGAGAGATAGACTCGATATTATTTGAGGGATTGGATGGTAGTAAGGTAGATACACAGTGTGGAATTGGCGCATTAACCATTGATAATAATTCATCCAATATTCACGCAGAAGAATTGGGTGAATCAAGTGCTTACGACCCATTTGTGTAAAAAACTTAGAAAAAATGAAATATCGCTGTTTAGAAGAATGGGGTTTTGATTCCATTATGTACATAAAAAATCCTCTATTTTTTCCACCATTTGTATGAAAAATGTACAAACATTTAGTATTGGTTGGCATTACAATACAGAAAATGATTTACTACAAACAGTATTGTCAAAATATACAATACCTAACAATGAGTTCATTGACCAATTATAAGCGAATTAAGTCACTCAATTACTTTTTCGAAAATATCCCATTTGAAAAACGGTCTCAAATGGAACTGGATGAAGCCGCATCATTCTCTATCACACGAAGTGATTTGTCAGACCAAATGAGTACGATTATCATAAATACTTTGAAAAAATACGAGATTGATAATCCGGTCATTTTGGATGGACTGGCATGTGTTGGAGGAAATACCATATCGTTTAGCAAGTATTTTTCAAAAGTATTTGCGGTTGAATTGGATAAGGTTAGATTCGAAATGTTGCACCACAATGTACAAACTGTGTTGAAAATACAAAATGTTTATATTTACAACCAATGCCTTTTAAAATTCACTAATACTAACAATCTTAAGTTCCACGCTCTATTTTTAGACCCAGAATGGGGAGGTCCGTCTTATAAAAGCCATCGGCGACTTAAATTGTCGATTGGAAGAGTACCTGTTGAGACTTTCTGTGTAAGAATGTTTAATAAGAACCCAGAATTAAGGGTAATTGCACTAAAGCTTCCTCTTAACTACGATTTTGACGAATTGGAAAGTTTTAATAACCATCTTTATGGGCTTCAATATAATTTCCATAAAATCCATAAAATTTCATTTGTCGTGCTAACAACTCAGCACAACTAAACAACCGCTTTATCTTCATTTGTTTTTTTTTGTTTTTTGTTTATGTTTTTTATATTTACGTTTATTATCCTTGAGAGTTTTACCAGAAGACAAACGTTTTGTTATCGTAAATGTGCTCCAAGGTTGCTGAATACGATCTCTTAAGTATGGCCTTAAATATGCCCATTGGCGATTCTCATCACAAAATTTGTCCTTGTAGAACGGTATTCCACAAGAATTTCCCCATCTTAAACAGAATGTCATTGATTTGGCCATTTCACTATCACATACGTTTCCATCCAAGGCACCGCGAGGCTGAAATGGCTTGGGTCTGTCACTCTGAGACATGTATTCTCTAGGATCAAGTTCATAGTGAGCACATACGGTACGGGAACACGGGTTTTCTCGGTTAAGATACACGTCATAATGGTCTCCTAACATTTTTTTTGCAATTTCAGCATTTAATTTTCCTTTGTATTTATCCATAAGGTCGTCTAAACGAACTCTACGCGCTCCCTGATGCCGTCTAATATCATCAAAGCCCGAATTGTTGCACTCGAGGTTTCTTATGCGTGGGTCGTATGCTGCATTAAATCCGATAAAATATCCGTCTTTGGTGCGTTCAATATTATGGTATTTTAATCCCAATTCTAAACGCAATATTTCATTCCTTTTTGTATCTGCAAACAGCCATGAGTTAGCATAATCCCCTGAATTTCCATCCAATAAAATTTTAACATAATCGTCAAGTGTGTCGCCATATTGCATCGCTTGACGGATGCGACAGCAAATGGGAACACGATTTTCGTACGCAATAAATCCACCAATAGTTGTTTCAGTTCCAATCATACCCCCGTCAGTAACAAAAAAATCAGTACCACTCCAAATCCATCCAGGAAATCCCAACATTAGAAACCTATGACCAGTGGTGGGATGCATGTCCACTACCACTCTGGCTAACTGACCATCAACAAAATTGGAAAAGTTATTATGCGCCACCACAATCTTTCCATCATGTGTATACTTTCCAACAGCCATAAATGCACTGCATCGTTCTTGTGCTCCCCCCTCATGAGATGGCAAGCGACCACTTGCCGATGAACGTATTGATTTTGCCTCTTCCTCGGGCATGTTAGCAAACCATCCTTCAATAAGTGTGAAATAGTTATTCCATGCAACAACTTCATCTGTTGTCATTGGTGTCCCCCCTTCAGTACACCCATCAGCAAATCCCTCCATTTCTCTGTAAAATTCAGCAAATTTCTCTTCGATAGTGGGCTTTAAATATTTAGTAGAAGCATCAATAAAAAAATCCCATTTCACTCCGTAATCGCTGTAAATAAAAGCTCGAATAATACGGTTTACTTCTCTCATCTCATCTGCAATTAATTTCCCATATGCATATCCACGTGCATATGCATCACCCTTAATTGATACATAAATCCAACCATCCTGGTTATAAGAAATACCATTTTTTACGCGTTTCATTGTATAATATAACTAAGTATATTTTTTCTAATTAAATCATCTTTTTACCTGAGTAAGCATTGCTCCTCTACAACACCACTTGGTCAGTCCAATTTCATCAAGAACCTCACCTTCGGGTGTTTTATCCCTAAATTCCGATGTTAAATATATAACCTTTTCTGTGTCCATTCCTTTTTCAATTTTTCTTTTCCGGACCTCGTCATTATAATATTGATATTTGTCCCCCAAAACAGTTCCGCAGGTAAAACATTTTATAGGTCGTTCCATTTTATATACGCACACGTTATATTTTTAATTGTTTGTTTTAAACCAATTCATTTTTTCCCAAGCAACCAAGCGCACACTGACAAAAAAATTAAAATAAACTTAAAATAAACAAAACAACAGCAAAACAACAATTACAACATTACATTACGCATATACACGAGTGCGAGCATATGCACTCCACAGCCCACTTTCAACTTCATCCATATTATCTTCTTCGGAGTCCAAGTCTGACATCAAATCTAGAATAGTTTCGTCGTCACCAGCCCGCTTTGACACATAATCATAAGACTTGTCACCAGTCAAAGCATATAACGAAAACGGTGTATCATCATCATCATATAGGTCTGCCACAGTCAATGGTTGGTCACGATTTTCCAGGTCGGACATCAAGAGCGGCCGATCACATTCGTCCAAATCCAAGAAATCCTGTTGCGCCCTAACAGGATGTGTATTACCGGCACTAAGATTCCACCAGTGGGGGTCACTAAATACCACTCGCGCAAATGAATATGTTTTGATGCGGTAAATCATATTGCTCACAGCAATGTTATCGAACCAATGAACGACGAAAATATTGGCACTACGAACCGTTGTGGTAACAATGGTTACAATCACCGAAGCGATTTTTTGCTTTATAAATACATCTTCAATAAATTCGGCAGTCGAATTACCTACATTGTTGATACACATCAACAGGGGGTGGTCGCTAGAATCGTTCAAATATTGCATCGTTATCTATTTTGATTTGGAATGTTATATGGTGAATTATCTAACATGAAATAAAATTTCATTTTTTTTGATAATTTGGCTCTGGGTTTTAAAAAATGGGGTCGAATCCCCATTCTTCGAAACGGTGTGCGTTTTTGGGGTGGAAGCGGTTTTGCATCAGCTCTTCTACAATACCTGAGCTATAATGTGCATGTTTCATTGCGTCATAATCGTATGTAAAGATGGATGGGTTTTTAGACAGTCTGTACCAATTGATTTTGTTCTGGTTTTGTTCCAACAAGTGTATGGCATTTGGGTTCAAAGACAGGTAGAACCAATCGATTTTGTCCTGATTTTTTTCGAGAAGGTGGATGGCATTTGGGTTCTCAGACAGTGCATACCAATCGATTTTGTCCCGGTTTTGTTCCAACAAGTGTATGGCATTTGGGTTAAATGAAAGATATTTCCAATTGATTCTGTCCTGGTTTTGTTCAAGCAGATGGATAGCATTTGGGTTCAGGGGCAGACTCCGCCAATTGATTTTGTCCTGGTTCTGTTCGAGCAGGCGGATGGCATTTGGGTTAGCAGACACCACATCCCAATCAACTTTATCCAAGTTTTGCTCTATCAAGTGGATGGCATTTGGGTTCTGAGACAGCCAGTACCAATTGATTTTGTGTGGGTTTTGTTCGAGCAGGTGAATGGCATTTGGGTTCCTAGACAGATTGTTCCAACTGATTTTGTCTGTGTTTTGTTCTATAATGCGAATGGCATTTGGGTTCTTAGACAGCATATGCCAATTGATTTTGTCCTGGTTTTTTTCTAGCAGGTGAATGGCATTTGGGTTACTTGACAGCCTTCGCCAATCGATTTTGTCCCAGTTTTGTTCGAGTATGTAAATGGCATTTGGGTTCTGAGACAGCCAGACCCAATCGATTTTTCCAAGGTTTTGGTCTGAAATAAGTTTGTGCATAATTTATTAAATACTAATACGATTAATGTATTGGTGACGAGTTGATAAAATTTTCATTTTTTACAACACATGTATAGATTATATGGGACTTTTATCATTCAAAAAATTATGTACCAAAACATCTTTATTTGTATTTGTTAGGTCCCCCGTTAAGATACTTGCCTCAAATATTTTCCTCATAACATCATTTGGTGCTGTACTACCTACTTTTATTATTCCTCTTTTTTGGAGATATTTATGTATGTCAGGCATGGACGTTTTTTTTAATTCTGTTTGCGCTCGAACAACATTTTTTCGCGTCGAAACATCTTTAAGTAGCACACCAACCTTTCCGTGTTTCAATGATTTACCTAAATTGAAACGGTGGCGCACTGTGCGTTTCAAATGTTTAGCAGTCCCTCCCAATTGCCTATCATTTTGATGTTGGCTTTGGTTCTGGGGCTGGCTTTGATTTTGAAACTGGCTTTGATTTTGAAACTGGCTTTGATTTTGAAACTGGCTTTGGTTCTGGGGCTGGCTTTGATTTTGAAGCTGACTTTGATTTCGTTTTTGTTGAATATACGCAAGTTTCTCTCGTATTTTTTCAAGTCGAACATCTCTTGTATTTGTAACTTGCTTTGGGGGCGTAGGCGGACTTACATTTGGATCAACACTGTCTTCATCATCACCATTTGTCTCGAAAACATTATTGTGATATTGCTTGCGGGTTTGTTTCCATGCTCTAAAACATTGCTTGCTTCCATTTTTCAAGCATCCATATGGAATTTCACTGTCAAGTTTATATTTTATATTCTCTACTGCTACTGGTGGTGTGCTTTGGAGATCCGGGGGAAGTTCAGTTGATGCATTTACATATGGAGTACGGGTATTTTTTAAAGTTCGATGCTTTTTACTATTCATTGAGGTGAAATATTTTATCGAACGCCCAAATTCATTTTCCTTTTCTTTTTCTTCGTCTTTATCTTGTTCGTTTTCTGGTATTTTGGTGCCTAAATTTGGTGGAGGACATTGGGATTCATTCCTTTTGTGCATTAATACTCGCTTTTGCATTTTGTTCTTAAGGCTGGCAATGGCATTGTGTGGAACCTTAGGTGACGGTGTTGTTGTGCGACGTTTTCTAGTTTTTGGTGTGTTAAAAAAAGCAGGATTAATGTGTATTGTTTTTTCGGATGACATGTCGTTACATACAATATATTATTTATTTTACAATTATGCACGTATTTTTTTATGTATTATTCATGTTATATTTTTTTCGCATAACCTCCGGAACCAAGCGCTCAACATCCAATTCCTCCACCCTTTTGCAACACTTTCCAACAGTAACTTGGCTGATACCCGTTATTTCAGAAATTTGTTTTTTGCTAATGCAAAGCCCAGCTAATTTACATATAAAATAAATTATTCCGGAGGCAAGAGAATGGGGCGCTTTTTCTCCGACCGAATTCTCACTTTCAATTTGAATAGATACGAAATAACATAATTTTGTTAGTTCGTCGGAAATCAACAGTTTGGAACAATACCGCTCTATAAATGAACTTGGTGTGGGCTTACAAAAATGGGTTTTTTCGTCTTCGGGCAAACCCTTTTCAATTTCAATAATAATATTTTGAGCATTTTTGCACCCCTTGGTTGAACTTCCCAGGTCAAGATTAAACATTTTTGCAATTTCTTTTGGTGTACGATGGCAGTCATGTATCTTACACGCAATAAATATAGAAGCGGCAATTAGACCATCTTTATTATCTCCCCTGTAAGACGAGTGATCGAACATTTCTTTATATTTCTCAATGGCACAGTCAATTAACATTTTAGAAATACCATTATCGCGTGCCATTGACGAAATTATTTGAAATTCATTGTATAATGTTTTTTCGCCATGTGGCATGGCATTCCACATAGCGTATTTTTTTATTTTATGCATTTCATATGACGTGCGGCCCGAGCACACTATTTTACATGAGAACGATGATTGCTCTAATAGGGGATTTAATGGCATTCCGCATCTAGTTGGGTCCACTGTTGTTTTGCCGTCATTTCCATAAAATTTCCATTCAGGGCCCATTTCCAATACATCACGACACAATATACCACACGTATTATTTGTACATGTCAAAAAACCTTCATCTGAAAATGCCAGATTATTGCCGCATTTTTCACATGTTTCCTTTTCTATTATACGATTTTCCGTATTTTTATTTTTAGGAGCACCAAAATGAGCATCAATCAATCTTCGAATTTCTTTATTGGACGAAATCATGATATTTTACAATTGTTAAAATATCATTTTATCAGTTCGTTTTTTACACCTTCGGACATTTAAAATGGGACAAAAACCCAAAATAAAAAATAATTATTTATTAAATGGATACGACACGAACAGTGACGATAATAGAAGACAAGCCTAAAAAAATAACCTTTCACAAAAAAAATGTACCGAGAGTGGAAACAAAAACATGGAAATTGGAGAGTAGTGATTTAGACCACGAATCTCAACTTAATATTTTAAACAAATATGTTAGTAAGGACGGGGAACCAGAACACACACGTTTTTTTTTATCGCATGTTAGGGCAAAAATTAATAATTACAAGCAACAGGATATCAGAAAAAAAATCTTTGACCCAGAACAATTTGTAAAACTGGATAGAGTACTTCAATTACTTCATGATTGTCAACTAGAATGTGCATATTGCTCCAAAAATGTATATATTTTCTATAATTTTGTACGAGAAGCATCTCAGTGGACATTAGATAGAATTTGTAATGATAGGGGGCATAATGGAGAAAATTTAATTATTGCCTGTTTGGATTGTAATTTGAAGCGAAGATGTATAAGTAAACATGCATTTATGTTTACAAAAAAGTTGGTTGTTGAGAAAATAGACTAGTACTATTTGCTTTTTTTGTTTTTTTTTGTTTTTTTTTGTTTTTTTTTATTTAATAATAGTATAAGATGAAATACGCTAAACAACTTTCTAACCTTTGCACTCCTGCATTTTTTTACTTTGCCCTTTCTGCGTTTGTTTATATTTTGGCAATTCTGCAAAACGTAGGTAAAAGCGACAAAGTTTTCTGTCTGGGCTCTCTGTCGTGTGATGTTCCCAGCACTGTACTGGTATTTGCGATAAAGGCAATGTATGTTATTTTCTGGACATGGATTCTTAACCTGATGTGCAAGGATGGTTATCCTACTGTTGCATGGGTTTTGGTGCTGTTGCCCTTCATTGTTGTATTTTTAGGAATGCTTTTTCTTGACAGAAAAGAATCTTTTGTAAAAAACAGGTATAAAGACTATTAAAATTAATAGACGTAACTATAAGCACGTTAAATTGACTGCCTACCATTACCAAACAGTGCTAGATTCATGCGCTAACTATAAACCCAAGGGAGACGCAAGTGACGTATGGAATTGATGGCAATTTATGACATAGCACAAGCCCAACGTGGGAGTAGGCCCAGAACATACTAAAAGACGAAACTGTTTGTTTCCATCGCTGGGGACAAATCATTATTACATTCACATCATTTTTTACTTGTATTACATGTGTTTATGGCAATTGTATCATATTTCTTATCTTTTTATCCCCCATTTTAAATGTCCGAAGGTGTATATGTTTGTTCAGTTATTCTGGGCCTGGACCATTTGTGCGGCGGCACCAATCTGAGCCATTGCTATTAGAACAAGAGACGCTAATTCAGCAATCAACATAATGAACTTAACAACGTGCTAGATTGATAGGCAATAACGCCCCGTGTGTTTCCAAATTTAGTCTTTCACTACTTCCAATACCAAAGAAGAAGTGAAAAAAGTTAGACCATCGTAGGTGAAATTCCTACTATTGATACATTTTTGTGATCGGATCAAAAATTTACCATGAGAAGGGAAAAATATGTAATGTAATTGTAATTATAATGTCAAATGGGGAAACAAATGCAAATTTTACTCAAACACAGCGAGAAACATTAGAAAAAATAAATAATTTGTTAGATAATTCAACGGCAAACTTATTGTGTGGTCCTGATTGTCAACATAATAATTATGTTAGAGAACTCAAACAAAAGTATGAAACGGCACTTGCTAACAATATGTCTGCACCACACGATTTAAAAGAGGCAAAGAAAAATTATTTAATTGCGAGTGATGGGGACGAATCCTACCGAAAAATGTTAGAGAAAGAATTGAAACAAAAGGCCACAGAAATTTGCGAACGTCTAACAATCAATTTCAATAAAGAAATTGAAGGTGTAATGAATTTGAAAAAACGTTATAATACGGAACTTGTTAGTGAAAATAATACTCGTGAATTGAATGATTATTACCAGAAAGAGAACAAGCATTTAATTAATGTTTTAGACACAACAACCGGAGAGATAACAACGAATGAACGAAAAACATATTATGAACAGGTTGATTTAGAACGTGTACAAAATATATATAAATGGCTTTTGTTTTTTTATTATTTGTGTGTAATTAGTGTTGTAATATGGATGTTTAAAACACAATCAAGAGACTCTTGGGTAAAAAATAGTTTAATTATAGTCATGTGTATGCTATATCCATTTTTTATAGATTGGTTTCGCCATCTGTTAATGTTCATATTCAAAATTATATACAATTTTATTTTTGTTTGATAGACAAAAACATTAAGATTTACGGGTTTTTTTACGGTGAATTTTAATGGAACCTTTTTTTGTTTTTGCCCTTTCTTTTCTTTTTGGAGTGACAAGTTCTAACAAATTATCGTATATGTCATCTCCAATAACTGTTCTATTATGTGGAACTTCTGTGCATTCATTTTGTTTGGGATATATATTAAATCTATCCTGAAACATACAAAGGGGAACAGCAAGGTTTTTAAAATTGTCTTTCCCACCTCCTCCGATTGTCCCCATTAACGGAATGTCAGGATTATTCAGCAAAATAGAATCGACCATATATCCACCACCCTTTATTACATCCCGTTTTTTATCCGTATCGTATTCACTATATACTACAAAATCCTCGGCAAGCATCTTATATATTTACTCAAGATAAACTTCGAGCTGTACACAACTTGCATATTGCGTTCTGTTTTATTTTAAATACTATTTTGGTTATTTAAAACAAATGTCTGAAATTGTATCAAATCAAAACTCAAATTCTCCTGCCAGACTTCCTTCTGCAACTACTATGAACCAGGCAGCCCGTCTGTCAATTACAGAAGACAAACCAATTATGCTTGATTATTGGCTATCATCCTGTAAAAAAGAATCCTGCATTGGTGTGCGCACCATTGACGCCAATAATAAAGAAAAAATGCTTGTTAAATCCGAGGAAGAATACACTTCTCCTATTAGTAAGTTATTTAAAAATGAAATGGAATACATTGTAATGACGGAGAATTCTATCTACATTGTTGACAGTGCAATTCCCCCTCGCAGAATCAGTTAAAAAAAGCATTTTAAAATTAATTCAATAGATTAGTGCAAATTATGATGTGATGTGATGTGATTGTGACTCTACTAAACATGTGTCTCGCCTTTGGGGGATGAAAGACACTCTCCCGTAGCTATCTCCCTACAAATACTGGGTTGGTCGCACGTCTTGGGAGACGAAAGACCAATCTTGGCGCGTAGCTCATTAACTTCTTGCTTCAAGTCTGATTCGCGCAATTCACTGTCCTCGAGCTGCGAATGAAGCGAAAATGTCGCCAACCAATCCTTTGTGTGCTGAGCATCATAATTGGCAAATGTCTTCTTATCATTTTCGATCTTTTCACGACATGTCTTGAGTTCATTGCTGAGAGACACAACCATATCTTCCAACCGCTTAATTCGTTCTTGGTGAGGCAAATCCGCATCAGGGAGCACGTGGTCCATGTCGATATTTTTGCGAACGCGCCCGTTTGTTGTGTGCTGTGCAACAATCCAATATCCCTTAGAATGGTGTATTTTGCTACTATTGTCCGAACCATAGTAGATGTCATGCATTAACTTCTTGGTGTATGGTGTGTCATTAATACGTCCAAGGCGCACAATAACACTGTGGTACTTTGCCCCATTGGCATTGTTTGTCTTTTCAATGAATGAAATGTTTTCCACATCTCCCACATTCTCGGAGAACACACTGTGAATATATCTCTCAGTCTGTGTTAACTCCGCGCGCTTAATATAAAGGCTGACGTTGGTGGTGTTGGCGATAGTTTCCATATTTTTGAATTTGGATGATGGTAAATGGTAAAATGAAATATCATAAAAAACAAATCATTTTTTTTTGATATTTTTACATGGGAGCACGATCGAACTTTGCTTGGAAATATTTCACGACGACCTTGCCCAAAAATTTATTTGAATAAATACATGTTGTACTTGATATTTGGTCAATGTTAGAAAGTAGGTGTTAGGCGAAATTTGGATTTTTTTCCCTGGGTACATTATTCCCCAAATATATTGGCTTTAGCCCCCAAACGGACGCTCTCGGTGTTTTCCAAAACGACACCCAATTGGGGCGTTGTTCCATACTCTCGACTTTACTATCTGGTGCTGTCGCTAGTACAAAATATTTGCACAATGTACAGTCGCTATCAAAAATTTGTTGTGCATCCATGCGGGAAAACCATTCATAATGGCGTCTTTTTAATATATCATTAGAAGGTATCCAAATACCGTAAGCGCCACTGTAAAATGATATTGGGGTTTGGGAGAGTAAATTATCAACCAATACAGGTGCACCATTGCTTGTTTGGGTCCCAAGCATATTGCCAGGTATTATGCTGATAGAAGATGCATGGTTAATTATCCATTGGCTAAATTCACCATTAAAATCGGGTTGGGCAGTGTAATCGGTAGAAATTGTGCGACGCAGAAATTCAATAAAATTTTCAATAACCGGAGACTCTTTAACTGCACCCATAAAATGAATATCAGGTGAAAATTCATTAGACGTGACGTTAGTATTAACATTTTCACCAACAAACATGGACGTGTTAGATAGTCCTTTTTCATAGAGTGGCATCAAATCCTTGAAACATAAAAAAGAAGGGGGGACCACCATTCCTCCATATCGGTGCAAAAGTTGCAATATTCCCAATTGTCTAACATAAGGAAGGACGGGATCGCTCAATTTGTTCAGTTTTACACTCCAATTGGGGATAAGCTTCTCAAACGAACCGTCGTCTATTAGACATATTTTGAAAGAATCGTCGCAGTTTTTTATGATGGACCTCAGTGTAAGTTCGAAATAAGGTTGATTGATATCGGTGGAACTACGGGAGCCAAATGATGCCCAGTGTCGGGCGTTATACTCGAACGGCACATGTATCCACAAGATGGGAAGAGTGCTGTTGACAACTTCTTCTTCATCTGTATTTCTGGATTTATTGTTAGTGTCGCGACATTTGTTACAAGTAGCAAATGCGATAATTAATAAAGCAAATATAAACAACAAAACGTATTGATTTGGGATCATTATATATATATAAAAACGAGAAATAAATACACGTAAAAGTAAAACGGCAACTCTTCCCCCTTAATAGATTCCAATGTTTTTGTTGCACTATTGTATATGTCATCATCTTTGATAAATTGGGATAACTCACACGATTCGGCCGACTTCACAAACACTATTGTACCCTCGGCTGTTAACCCTAGAATTTTGCTACAACCATTAAACAGCATTCAAGCGGTAAGGGGAAAAATAAACGGAGGATCACGGAAGAATTCGGAAAAAAAATGTAGCATTATGTATAAGAGAAAAATGCAGAAAATGCGTTCTACCAAAAAGAGAAAAGGAGGGAAAGTGAAAGGAAAACGACGCAACGTAAGAGTAACTAAACGAGCAACGGGTAAGAAACGTAATCGTAATACTAAAAAGCGTGGGGGGTATTCCCAGTACCAAAATAATCTTCCTCTAACACAGGTATACCAAACTGCTGTGCCTTTGGACCCAAGTGATTCTGCCCTTGCCAATCCCGTTCCGTATAAAGTGCTGAGCAATTGCACCAATTGTGTCGATAATTACGATTTATATTCTAACAGTGGATTTCCCAGTAAAGGTTGGTATTAAAGACGAGAAGTCTGATGCTCTTCGGAAATATCTTAAAAGTAAAAAAGAAATAATCTTGTGTTCATATATTACAACATATATGAACATAAAAAAGGCACATTTTCAATTATTTGTCGGAACACTTATTTCTGTTATAGCAGCCATTTTTGTCATCGCGACCCATTATTTAAATAAAAAAGAGACATTTGCCACTACTGCTGGAACATATCCCCAGTCTGTCGACCTACCCATTCTTAATAGTTATCGTTATTCAGGAAGAAAGAACGTTTCGGATAAAAGTGCCAGTGATATATGGTGGTATTATCCAAGTTTCGGTGTGGGCTCATTTGAGCAACTTACCAATAACTTGAAATATTGGTACAATCCCGATGAGGGAACATGTAGTAGGTCAGATATGTGTGGAGCCCTTTACAAAAATAATCACAATGTTCCATCTAATGTTGTGAGTGTTTTACCACCTGTTCCAAATGACGGTGGTGCCCGCGTGGGGTATTTTAACTCAGAGCCAAATCTGCTATTTGTTCCACGTGAAGCGCGTGGTGAAATACCAATTTAGAACATTTTTTTGTGCTGCCTCGAGGTGTCAGTGGTTGGATCCCAAAAGAGTGTCCATCAAATATTTATCATCGTCAGTATATTCACTCGCAATTTCATGTGCCCTTTCACGTGTAATTACGTTATCATTCATTAATTTGAAAATAATAGACCCAATTGATCTTCCATGCTTAGTAGCAATTTTGTCTACAGGTAATTTGAGCAAATCAAAATCTCGCTCAACTGCAAGTCCTTGATTTATGCTCCATTTTTTCCCTGCATTTTCGGGTACTGCCACTAGAGGGGGGATAACCCCGCAACTTGTTTCCGGGTCGGCAGACTTTGGAGTAAGTTCGCTTTTATTAGGTGTTGACGATTGTGTGTTTCCCATTATTTATAATTGTACAATATTCTTTTATATTGTTTTCTACCCGTAAAAAACAATACACGCGTGTAATGTGAATTATGCTTAAAATCATTTTGATATGAATAATTCATGGAAAATATAAATATAAATAAATTTAAAATACTAATTCGGAAAATTGTAAAAACCAAGTGCAACATAGACAAAATATTAGGTATCATATTTAAAAATACCTCGTTCGAAATTACTCCAGCAAAATTGTCAGAAATATCAAATGTAATTTTTTCAAATACATCTTGCACGAAATATTTGCCTAACAACAAAAGTCATGTTGCAAATAAAATAATAACATATCTTCAAACTCGAACCCCACTTATTTTTAATACACCATCCCCAATAATTGCCGATATTGGGGGGGGAAATGGGGATTTGCTACAGTGTATGTATAATTCTCATCGGTTACCCCATACAAAATTACTGTGTATTGAAAGTGATAAAGAGTGGTCAGAACCATACAGTTTTTCATGCCCCCAGGTAAATTATTTGTTGTGGAACGGAATATCCCCATTTTTCGGTGTAAATAACCAATCTTTGAACCTGATAACGGCAACTGTGTCTCTTCACCACATGAATGATTATACTCTCGAACAACTTATGAAAAATATTGAAGCCAACGCACTACCTGGTTCGCTTTTTATTATCAAAGAGCATGACTGTGTTACAAATTATGACCGCAATATTATTGATTGGGAACACCACCTATACCATATAACTCAGCTCAATAAAATAATAACACTGAATGAAGCTGCTGAGTATTTAAATTTTCCATACATAGCCAATTTTAAATCAAAATCCCAATTTGATGATTTTATTAAGTCGTTTGGATATGCTAAAATAGACGAATTTGATCGCCATATAGGACACCAAAACGGAGAAGATGTGTACAACCCCACAAATCTTTACTGGTCTATTTATCAAAAAAAATGAGTACGTACTGATAATTTATTTTGCAATGGAAAAATCCACCAATAAATCATTTTCCATTTCTCCGCCCTCACTTATTTCTAATTCCTGGTCCTGGTTCTGGTCCTGGTTCTGGTCCTGGTCATTTTCTTGTTGAGGTTCTTCACCACACCCCTTTTCAGATTCCTTTGCAGGTTCTTCATCTTCAATACAAGTTAAACTGTTGATAATTTTCTGATGGAGTTCATGACAATCGTTAAGGTACGCAAGTTCGGCCTTCATTGCTTTAATTTCGGATGCCTGACTTTTTATCAGGTTATTTAACTTAGCAACATTTAAATTAGTTAATGTAGTGGTGGATTTCATATCCTTTTCTACATTATTTATTTGCAACTGCATCGAGTCAATTAATTCACTGTTGTCAGTATGATTTCCATCGCTGTGCATAGAAGACATTTCATTCATTTCTAATTGCATCATCGAAGTCTCTAATTTACCCAAGCGCAGAGTTATTAACGTAATTGCCTGAGCAACTGTCAGCCGGGTGACATCGCTTTGGGGTGCCTGTGCAGCCTGTTGCTGTGCCTGTTTTTGTGAATATGCCGCATGCTGTCCAGCCAACCGACCTGATTGCTGAGGGTGATTTTGCTCTCGTCGTTGAGATAAAACCTGCGCTGAACCAATGGATGAAACGGGTCCGGGTTTCCCCACGGGTTGTGTGTTATTTCCTGCTATAACTCTACGGCGTTGAGATGCTGCAATTGCTCTATTTGCGCTCATGGTATAATTAAATCTCATATTTAATTTTTCTCAAAAATACGCAATATAGGCAATACATATTATAATGCCCTATGGACATGATTTTGATTTTTTAATGTCGTATCTTATATTATAGAACACCTTCAATTGAAGATGGATACTTTAGATGAATTAGCAAAAGGTGATGGAAAATCGACATTTATGGCACATGTTTTTAACTTTGAAAAAGAATCGAAAAATGAAATGATGAACGTTATTCAATATGCGCTGTTGGCTGTTATTCCCGTAGTTATACTTAATAAAGTCATGCAAATTTATATCCCAGACGCAGATGAAAATAAGGGAAGTTTTGAAATAAGCGCCGAAATAATGTTCCAAATTGTTATAATTTTCATCGGAATCCTTATTATTAATCGAATAGTTACATACGTTCCTACATACAGTGAAATGAAATATGACAACTTTAATCCTATAACAATAATCCTGCCAACACTGGTGATTATACTAAGTCTTCAAACCAAGTTGGGAGATAAAATGGCAATCCTTTACGAAAGAGTTGCAGAACTTTGGGACAAGCCTGGAAACCCCAAAACAAATAGTAATACCAAAGTAAAAATATCTCAACCTATTGGCGGACAGCCACCTCCCATGGATGCGGCTTTAAATACGGGTACCACAAGCATATCGCAATTAGACCAACAGGGTTCGGGATCGGGTTCGGGATCATTTGATTCAATGTACAAAAACACCCCCACCCCTCTTGTGGGGGCATCAACACCCGGCATTGAGTCATTCACCAATGAACCGATGGCTGCAAATGACGTTGCGACAACATTTGGTGGCTCTCCCTGGTAAGTTATTATCTTGTTTTTTTATTAGCATTTATAAGTAAATTATAAATGCTGAACATATTTGAGTATTTTACATCATTCATATTGTTTTGTGTTATTTTGTTTGTATATTTGCACATACAATTTCATTTGAAAACAAGCAATGATTTAGAATTATATGAGGTTGAAATGTGTTCTAAAGAAAAATTGGATGAAATGTGTGATATGCGACAACCTATTGTTATTGGTCAATTTGATGAATGTGGTGCCATTGTGCATGAAACCAATCTAGAACACCTTGTTGCACATTATTCCAATTTTGATATGATGGTGAGAGATATCCAAAAAGAAGACGAAACAATAAATTCTCAGTTGCGTATTCCCTTAAAATTAGAAACGTTATGTTCTTTATTCAATGCTAATAAAGATGGAGAATTTATAACAGAATCCAATGGTGAATTTTTAAATGATACGGGCGTCATAAAACACATGCAGCGCAATGATAAATTTATGCGTCCACCTATGGTAATGCTATGTTCTTATGATATTATTGCTGGGGGAAATGAAACAACAACCCCCCTTCGATACAATATTAATTTCAGGAATTTTTTTGTAGTGACTAGTGGAGTTCTTGAAGTCAAGCTTTTTCCTCCCAAAAGCAGCCGATATCTTCACCCCATAAAAGATTATGTTAATTTCGAGTACAGGTCACCTGTAAATCCTTGGTCAGTCCAGGATAAGTACAATGATAATTATAAAAAAATAAAATATTTGGAGGTAAAGGTGCGCAAAGGTCAAACTCTCTACATTCCTGCCTATTGGTGGTATTCTATTAAATTTTCTGATAAGGCCAGTGTTAGTACATTTAGTTATAAAACATATATGAATTCACTGGCAATTCTTCCAGAATTAGCAATGTATGGTCTCCAAAATCAGAATATTACCCATAAAATAATGAAAAATATTGGCACCGTTGAATAATTCACGGGGAGACCCTGTAAGCCCCCATACTACAATCGGGGGTTAATGGGGGTGTCCCCCATACAAAAACATTATTTTACATAAAAAGTTATTATGTATATTAAAACGTTATGAAAATTGTTAGTATTGATGTTGGAATCCGCAATTTATCCTTATGTGTTTTTGAAATAGATTCAAATAATAAAATAATAGGTGTTGAAAATTGGCAGGTAATTGATCTTTGTGAAGTTCCAGTTACTAACAAATGTTGTCAGATAACATGTAATAAAAAAGGTGTGCATGTGCCATGTACATTTATAGCAAAATACATTAAACCTGGAAATTCAAATAATTATTTCTGTACAAAACATGCAAAACATGCATCTCCATATATTTTGCCATGCAAGGTACTAACAAATATTTCTAAGCGTAAATTGGGTGAGCTTGTTGAATTGGCAAAGATATATAATCTAGATTCAAGTGGAACCAGATCTGTTATAATTGAACGTTTAACCGAATACCGCAATAAATATTGTTTTGAAACTGTTTTGCAGGGAAAAAATGCATCACAAGAGTTTCCCGATGTGGCACTTGGTATTATGTCAAAATTGGATTTATTATTTGATGGAAAATACGAAACAATCGATAGGGTAATAATTGAGAACCAGATGAGTCAAAAAATGCAGGTGGTACAGGGAATGCTTACACAATTTTTTATTACACGTAACAAATCTGTTAAGGTGGAATATATTAGTGCGTCAAATAAATTAAAAGAATGGGCGTCAGAGCTCGGTATAAATATACCCAAGTCATCCAAGGAGGCATATAAAGAGCGGAAAAAGGTTGGAATAATAAAATGTGGTGAAATCGTGGAAAAAACCGAGTGTTTACATACATGGCAAAATTATCTGGCGATACATAAGAAAAAGGATGATCTTGCGGATGCTTTTTTACAGGGATGGTGGTATATAATTAGCAAACTTTCCGACGTGGTCTGTTGCGACTAAAGTCAACTGGTGTTGTTCTTGTCGCCGGATACGCCAATTTGCGCCATTACGCCAAAAATCAACAAGGTCCCCAAAAACGCCATTTTTTGATGAAAAACACAAAATAATGCGTTTTTGGAGAATTTTATTTTCCAAAAAACGTGTTTTTTCATGATTTTTGACGTTTTTTGGTGTTTTTGAGAAGTAGTCCGAAATATTGCACAAAAAATACCCAAAATCCCAAAAGTATGTGGAGTTTTCAAAAAAGGACATTTTATTTTTGTCCTTTTTTCATTTTCCCAATATACTTTCCGAAAAACGTGTTTTTTGGTGCAATATTTCGGACTACTCCTCAAAAACGGCTTTTTTGGTGAAATATCACACTTTTTGTTATTTTTTTAGAATTTTATTTTCCAAAAAGTAACGAAAAGTGTGATATTTCACCAAAAATGCCGTTTTTCCAAAAAAACTTTTGCGATATTTTGACCCCCAAAAATGACCCCAAAAAGGACAATTCCCGATTTGAAAACCCCATCTTGCCAAATTAGGGAATAATTCCCGATTTTGGCAAGAAATCTTGCAGGAATCGGGAATAATCTTGCCAAAATCGGGAATAATCTTGCAGGAATCGGGAACATCTTGCCAAAATCGGGAACATTTTTATCCTCGATTTGAAAACCCCATCTTGCCAAATTAGGGAATTATTCCCGATTTTTGCAACAAATCTTGCAAAAATCGGGAATTTTTTATTTATTGTTAGTATATGTCTAAGCAAGATATTATTTTGTATAAAATCTTTTGTAAAAATGAAATGTGTAAAGAAGGGTATATTGGAACAACAACCAACCTAACAAAACGAAAACATTTTCATAAAATGAATAGTGTTAACACGGATAAAAAAAGCGATCTATATACCACTATTCGGAAAAATGGAGGATGGGATAATTGGAAAATTGTGAAAATAGAATATGACACAGATATACAAGAAATTGAACAAACCTACAGAAATTTGTTAGGATACACACTCTCCGCATCAGAACCAGGACAAAAATTTACATGTGAATATTGCAATATATCATGTATGAATAAATACAATTACAAAAAACATTGTGCAACACAAAAACACCTAATAATTGAAGCAGAAACCATTCAAAAAGAAAAAATCCAAAATGAACGCGACCGATTTTGCGAACAAATTCGAAAACAGGAAGAACAGATAAATAAACACGAACAAAAAGACAGTGAAAGAAAAGGGGAGATGGATATGGTAATGAAAATGATTGAGAAAAACGAAAGTTTGACAGACCAATTAATTGGGATGTCAAAAGATAAAGCCATAACAAATAATACAAACAATACAAATAGTCATAACGTAGTTAATAACAAATTTAATTTAAATCTTTTTCTCAACGAGACGTGTAAAGATGCGCCCAATTTAAGCGATTTTGTCAAGCAGATGAAATATTGTGTTGAGGATTTGGTTCATACGGGTGAGGTTGGATTTGCGAACGGTATGGCACACATATTTCTTAAGGGACTTACTGACCCCGACTTAACTAAACGTCCAATCCATTGTACCGACATAAAACGCGAAACATTGTACATAAAAGAAAATGATGTTTGGGAAAAGGAAGACGCAAATAAAACACATATGATGAATGCGGTGCGTCAATTGGGAAGAGAAAATTTGCGCACATTAGTAGAATGGACTGACGCCAACCCAGATTATGTTGATTATGATTCAAAGGCAAATACCGATTATATGCGCATAATAGGGAATTCTATGCCTGGATACACAGACGAAGAAATAGACAAAAGTTATAAAAAAATAATCCGAACCGTTGCCCGGGAAGTTCCTATTCCAAGAAATTCATAAATTGATTTTTTTTTATTATGACGTGATATTATAAAATAAAATAAAAAATGGCGGAAAAAACGTTAACGCTTATCGAACTTCTTCAAGGAATGGCAATCGTAGCACTGATATTATATATCTTACAGGGTACCAAAACATCTCTTGAAATAGCCGAATATATCGACACCCCTGTAGGAAAAGCACTCATTGCACTCATTGTCATGTTTTTGTTTGCATATACAACACCTTTTTTGGGAATTATTGCTCTAATTGCAGCATATCATCTTGTTAAGGAATCCAAAATCTTAACAGGGAGCCATGCACTGGAAAATTATTACCCAACAGAGGCAAGTAAATGGACACCATTTTCTCCTTTGCATCAATTTCCCTATACATTAGAACAGGAAATGGTTAAGAAAATGGCACCACAAAAATTCAATACCAACTATAAAAAAGCACCATATAAACCCGTGCTGGAAGATAATCACGACGCAGCATATGTATATGACGATGTTAGGATAAAATAAATAATTCATCGAGCTGTTTCTGAACACCCATTTTAACACACCCCAATACATTGGTACGCGTTATCTGTGATAATTTACAGCACACAAGAGATCCTTTACTCTTTTTTTTGGTATAGTTGAAAATAAAATCTGTTATTGTTTGGGGCGTATTTTTACACGTTTTTTTGGGACATTGGTTATATATAATGTGGGGACCAGGACCTTTTGGGTGAATCCAAATAAGTTCATCTGGCGATGTATCCATAATGCGAGCCGCGTGTGATGTAATGAACTCGTTGCCTTCTTGATTGCACCCTATAATAAGCTGACATGAGCATGGTGCCTCGCAAAAACGGTAGAATTTGTTATGACTTATTTCAGATAACATATGTACCTTATAATAATTAAATATCTAAGTCAATTACGACTGGATAGTGGTCTGAATTTAGTTTTCCACAGTACTCAACATAATTGTGATTGATAAACATACTTTCAACATTTTTTTCAATATTTGGAGTTACTAACATATGATCTATCATTGAATAATCGTTTATTGATGCTGTTGTACAGTTATCATCTGAATCCCACCAATCACTATACCGTTCCTCTGATGGTAAATTTTCGGCAAGGTTTGTAAGTGAATATTTACCCTTGTATTTTCCTGCATCTCCCTTTAAAATATCAAGTGTTGAAGAAAGTGGTATATTGTTATTAAGATCTAATGTTGTTCCGTCGAAATCGTTGAAATCACCAATAACAAGCACATCTGTTTTTTCCAATACTATTGCATTGTAAATAAATTCCTGAAGAATACTTGCCTGCGCTTCACGTTTTGCACATCGCTCAGGATCTGTTGGGACAGCGATTAAATGGGCACCAATAACTGTTAAAATTGTCATTGAGCCATTTATTAAAATGTCAAATGTAGTAATATAATGTTTGCTTACACTTGTGGATTTATATTCTCCTGTATATCCACATGTAGAACCCTCAATTGGATAGATTGCAGTAGCATTGCTACGCCACAAATCTGTTTTGGGTGGAACTTTAGAAATCAAACCGACATTTTGACCCGTACCCGTGTCAGTGCCCTCAACCAAATACGATTTGTAATTTAAATTGGACATTTTTTCAATTACTGCATCAAGTTCATAAATCCCCTCAACCTCACAAATATTGATAATGTCGCCATTTAATTGATCAAGTTGTGATGAAAACAACTCCAAGTGGCTCTGTGCGTGCGATGCATTTTTCCAAGGACACCCGTTTCCAGGACAGTCCATTGGCTCGTAATAATTTAAAAAAAGCCATTCGGCATTATACTGCACAATTCGTAATGAATATGTGTAACTTATAACCAAAATTGTTAGGATAATTGTATTATAAATCATTTACATTATACACACAAAAAAATAAAAATTTCAAAAAATACAGCCGATCAACGCTCCTTTACTCGCCTCGCTGCCATCGTGGCCTGAGTTAAGGCCGCTTAGCAGCTTATTGACGCATTGCGTGACGTCGATGTCGGCGCTGTTCGCCTTGATGTTCGTGATACGTGGGTGATAGACAATTTCTCCATATGTCAATTATCCACTTTTGGAGTAATTGGCGAACATTCAAAAGGTATTGATATATCTGTGTGGGGTGACAATATAGTAGGTGTACTTCTTTTTAACTTTACTTTACACACTGATGGGATTTCAATTACAAGTGTTTCGATTTTTGGAATTTCTACTGTTATATTTTGCGTATCCATGTTATATGTTATATGTTTGTGCCATATAATCTTTTTCTTTCACATGATTCATTTTTTATGCTTCACAACACCCAAGACATAATGACACACGTTT
>JACKZZ010006080.1_pt1 | contig 70290 bp, 83 predicted proteins | sample 8027871 | NCBI WGS metagenome assembly JACKZZ01 (sample SAMN15724774, study PRJNA655200) | protist metagenome | isolation source: fluorescence activated cell sorting (FACS) single amplified genomes of... | place: USA: West Boothbay Harbor, Gulf of Maine | collected 2000-07-19
CCCGGAGGTCCTGGTGGTTTTCAAGGTTATAATGGTCCTAGAGGTTCTCAAGGAGGAACTGGTGCACAGGGTCCTGATGGAGAAACAGGTTTTGGAGGATATACAGGCCCACAAGGTAGTCAAGGTGGTACAGGTTTAGGTGGATTTACAGGTCCTCAAGGTGCTCAAAGTAGCACTACAGGACCACAAGGTAATCAAGGCCCACAAGGTGGTCAAGGTGGTCAAGGTGGTGTTGGTTTTCAAGGAGAACAAGGTGCAAGTAGAGGTGGTCTTCCAGGACCACAAGGATTTACAGGAATTATAGGTGTTACTGGTAATACAGGATTTAGAGGCCCACAAGGTGGTCAAGGACCTCAAGGATTCACTGGAAATGGTGGATATGGTGGAAGAACAGGAAATCAAGGAGGTCAAGGAGGTCAAGGTGGTAGTGGTGCAAACGGTCCACAAGGTGGTCAAGGTCCCGGTGGAAGTAATGGAGCAACAGGACCACAAGGTATACAAGGATTTACAGCACCTTCAGGTGGTACTGGACCTTTAGGACGTAGCGGAGCTAGTGGAACCTTTTTTACAGGAAGACCAAATGGTGGTGATGCTGATATATACAGAATAACTGGTGGTACTTTAGGTAGTATGTTTACAACTTCATTAAATATGCAATTTATATATTCATTACAATCTGGAGCTAGTACATCATCATTTCAAAACATTATAACATTTCAGCAAGGAACTTATTATATAGAATTAGGAGTTCAATTTGAACCTGGTTCTTCTGTAGCTGGAACCGCTAATGACATGATTGGACTTGGATTGTTTAATGGATCTTCTGGTTCAAATCCAAGTGCCTACACTACTATAGTAGAAAGAGCTTATGTACCCTGCCCAAATGAAATAAATAGATGGGGATTAACTGGAGCTATAACCTTAAAGTTCGATGATCCTACAGATATATATTTTTATTGTGGATATAATGCCACTAATCCAAATATGAGTATAAATTTAGGGGTATTATTAGTTAGTAAAATTGAATAAATATGGGACTTAAAATAATAGATAACCAAATACAACCCACAAGCACAGATACAACAATTCTTATTGAAAATGTTGTTTTTGATGGTAGTGTTCCTACTACTAGCGTATTTGGCACCAATCCAAGTACAGGTAATTATATCGTTGTAGATAGTAATGGAGTATTATATAGACGTAATAAAACGCCAGGTTACGACGGTTCTACAGGCGCTCAAGGTAATCAAGGACCAACAGGTTTTGGTGGTTTTACTGGTAATACAGGATTTATAGGTATTGGTGGTTCTCAAGGAGGACAAGGTTCTCAAGGAAGTCAAGGTAATCAAGGTGGCCAAGGAAATCAAGGTGGTCAGGGTGGTCAAGGTGCAACTGGATTTGTAGGTGTAGGAGGATCAAATGGTCCTCAAGGTGGTCAAGGTAGTCAAGGAAACACAGGATTTACTGGAAGAACAGGATTTATAGGTATAACAGGACCTACAGGAAATGGAGGAATTACAGGTACACAGGGCCCACAAGGTAACACAGGATTTAGAGGTCCACAAGGTAGTACAGGTATTGGAGGTCCTCAAGGATTTCAAGGTGTATCAGGTCCCATAGGTGGACAAGGTTTAACAGGATTTCAAGGAAATGTAGGACCTGGTGGTTTTACAGGTAATCAAGGACCACAAGGTAGTCAAGGTGGAACTGGTGGTCAAGGTACTCAAGGTGGTCAAGGAGCTCAAGGAGGAAGAGGTTCTCAAGGTGGTCAAGGTCTTAAAGGTCCACAAGGATCTAATGGATTTGATGGTTTTAGAGGACCACAAGGAGGTACAGGTAATACAGGTACTACAGGTCCTCAAGGACCCCAAGGTAGTACAGGATTTACTGGAAGAACAGGATATGTAGGTCCAACAGGAAATTCAGGATTTAGAGGCCCACAAGGTAGTCAAGGTCCTACAGGAAATACAGGTAGAGCAGGTGGTCAAGGTACCCAAGGTGGTACAGGATTATCAGGATTAACAGGATATACAGGAATTACAGGTAACACAGGAAATTCAGGATTTAGAGGACCACAAGGTGGCACTGGATTAGGTGGATATACAGGTGCCCAAGGATCACAAGGTAGTCAAGGTTTTAGAGGAAATCAAGGATCTGGAGGACCCAATGGATTTACAGGTAACCAAGGATTTCAAGGAAACACAGGCCCTACAGGTAGAGCAGGTGGTCAAGGGGTACAAGGTAGTCAAGGTAGTCAAGGAAATACAGGATATAAAGGTCCACAAGGATCAACAGGATATAGAGGCCCACAAGGAGGTCAAGGATTAGATGGACGTATAGGTTACGTAGGTGGTCAAGGCCCACAAGGATTTAGAGGTACTCAAGGAATTCAAGGAGGAGCAGGACCCGGTGGGTTTACAGGTAATCAAGGTCCACAAGGTGGGCAAGGACCTACAGGTAGAGCAGGTGGTCAAGGATCACAAGGTGGTTCAGGATTAGGAGGATATACAGGTCCTCAAGGTTCACAAGGTCCAGTAGGATATGTAAGTCCAAGAGGTCCTCAAGGAGGTCAAGGTCCTCAAGGTAGACAAGGTCCAACATCTTCTGGTTCTCAAGGTCCTCAAGGTCTTACAGGTCCCTCAAGTACTTCAAGAGGTCCTCAAGGTGGGCAAGGTCCACAAGGTTATCAAGGTAGAAACGGATATGTAGGGTTAGGTGGATTTACAGGAGCACAAGGTGGTCCTGGACCAGGTGGTTTTACAGGATTTGTAGGTGGTGCTGGTGGACAAGGACCACGAGGTAATCAAGGTTCTACACCCGGTTCAAATGGATCACAAGGTTTTCAAGGACCAGGAGGGGCTGCAGGTACAGGAAATAATACAACACCAGCATGGGGAATATCTTCAGGACTTGGTACAAACTTCGGACAATTCCAACTTTGGGATATGGCACAACAATGCCCACCAGATCCAGGAATGCCTGACAGTCTTGATTTAGATAGTAATACTTTTGTTTTAAGTTCAGGTAATTCCTCATTTTCTTATCAAACAGATACAATAATGTTTCAGGATCCTGGAGATTATTATGTCCAAGCAGGAGTTATTCTACTACCAAACTCTGGTGGGAATGAGTTTACTCATTTTTATTTTTACGATCCAAATCAAAATTCTATTTATGCTGGTTTTTCAACCCGTACTAATGGTGTAGCACCACATTCAGGTTTAGCTACGTGTACTTTTGTTTTTACATCTAATGGAGGTGACATGCTTAATTTAAAAGGATTAGCTTCAAATTCTAGTATGTCAGCACCTAACGTAACTATTAATATAATTAAACTTTAATAATATTTATAATAAATTTAAAAATGGGTCTCGAAATAACAGAAAATAAAATAATAGTTACAAGTCCATCTACAACTGCCGTAGTGGATGATGCTACTTTTACAGGTACTTCTGTTAATATAGATACTATTACAACTAATACGACTTTAGAAACATATCTAACAATAGATGGTCCTACAGGACAATTTAGAAAGACAGATAGTATTACAGGTTATCAAGGTCCACAAGGTTCACAAGCTGCTAGAGGTTCACAAGGTAGTCAAGGACCACAAGGTAATCAAGGTAATACGGGATTTACAGGATATGTAGGTATAGGAGGTGCTCAAGGACCTAATGGTTTAACAGGAGCAACTCCAAGCACAGGACCAGGTGGTTCCCAAGGGTTTCAAGGACCAACAGGTTTTGGAGGTTATACAGGACCAACAGGTAGTAACGGTGCTCAAGGTAGTCAAGGTTCGCAAGGTAATCAAGGTATTTTAGGTTATCAAGGATTTCAAGGATTTCAAGGTGCTACAAATATAACCACAGGTCCTCAAGGTAGTCAAGGAGGTACAGGTAATACTGGAAATACAGGATTTAGAGGCCCACAAGGTAGTACACGAACAGGTTTTACTGGACCTAGAGGTCAACAAGGACCTACAAGTACAGTTAGAGGATTTCAAGGCCCACAAGGTAGTACAGGTGGTGGTGGATTAACAGGATATACAGGACCAACAGGTTCAACACCTGGAGGACCAACTGGATTTGGTGGTTTTACGGGTGTACAAGGTCCAGCAACAGGACCTCAAGGTCCTCAAGGTTCTCAAGGTTCAACAGGTTTAACAGGTGCTCAAGGTCCTACGTCTTCAAGACCTACAGGATCACAAGGTGCTCAAGGACCACAAGGTAATCAAAGTAGTAACTCAGGTTTTCAAGGACCACAAGGTGGTACTGGTAGTGGTGGTTCACAAGGTGCTCAAGGTAGACAAGGTAATCAACCAACAGGAAGAACAGGTTTCCAAGGTCCACAAGGTTTTCAAGGACCTAATAATGGTGGTCAAGGATCTCAAGGTCCACAAGGTGGTACAGGAAATACAGGTAGTCAAGGTTTTCAAGGAACATCACCAACAGGACCAGGTGGTTCTGGAGGATTTACAGGCCCTACAAGTACTGTTAGAGGTTTTCAAGGTCCTAGAGGTGGTCAGGGTGGTCAAGGCTCTCAAGGTAGACAAGGTAATCAACCCACAGGATATACAGGTCCTCAAGGTGCACAAGGTAACCAAGGAGCAGGTACAGGATCACAAGGTGGTCAAGGTGGTACAGGTAGTGGTGGTGGTACAGGAGCTCAAGGTTTTCAAGGACCATCTCCAACAGGTAGTCAAGGTCCTCAAGGTACACCAGGTCCTACAAGTTCTGTTAGAGGTTTTCAAGGCCCTAGAGGTGGTCAAGGTGGTCAAGGCTCTCAAGGTAGACAAGGTAATCAACCACCAGGATATACAGGTCTTCAAGGTTCACAAGGTTTTCAAGGAGCAGGCACAGGATCACAAGGTGGTCAAGGTGGTAATGGTCTAGTAGGTTCTCAAGGTGCACAAGGTTTCCAAGGTTTCTCTCCAAGAGGTAATCAAGGTGGTGGTGGTGCTGCAGGTCCTTCAAGTACTGTTAGGGGATTTCAAGGCCCACAAGGTAGTACTGGGGGTGGTGGTGCTCAAGGTAGACAAGGTAATCAACCAACAGGATATATAGGTTTTCAAGGTCCACAAGGTTACACAAACCAACCTGGGGGACAAGGTTTTCAAGGTGCACAAGGTGGAAATGGTTCACCTGGTAGTCAAGGAAATCAAGGTGGACCTGGTACACAATCTACAGGACCACAAGGATTTACAGGAAATAGTGGATTTACAGGACCAACAAGTGGATCTCAAGGAGGGCAAGGTTCTCAAGGAGGTCAAGGTTTCAAAGGATACCAAGGTCCATCTCCAACAGGTGCTAGAGGCCCACAAGGTCCTCAAGGAAATTCCCCAACAGGTCCTCAAGGTAGAACAGGTACAAGCCCTGGTTCTTCAGGTTCTCAAGGTTCTCAAGGACAATCCGGTAATAATGGTTCATCAACTAGACTTCCAGAAGGAGAAATAATGCTAGCATGGGTTCTACCATTAGCGCAACAACCAGGTAGTATACAAATAGGTACTAATCCCGGAAACGCAGTTACTTTACTTTGGGATGTAAATTCCCCTGAAGGTTTTGAATATAATCCAAATACCTCAATATATACTCCTCAAAATATTTCAGGTGCAGGAGATTATGATGGTATTAAAGTTTTAACAGATGCTTGGTATTATATAGAAGTAAATGCATCCTTTATAGAATTTAATGGAAGTCAAGATGACCAAGGAGCAACTATTTTATTAGAAACAACAAGTGGTACAGCAATTGCATATGAACAACGACCAATAGTAGGTACATCAATTAATCATATTGGACAAAATAAAATTACAGTATCAACATTCCTAAATCAGAATACTATTGTTAGGGTAAAGGCATGGGGAGCTACGGGAGCTCACAATTATGTAGCAGGTGATATATCAATGTCTCGATTTGTTTCTTAAGCAAACTTGGATAATATAATATATTTTATTATATTTATCATCATATAAAAAAAGTTATAAATGAAATTAAGTGTTATTACTCCAACCCATAAGGGAACCTATTTAAATGAATTGTATTCTTCATTAAAGAATCAAACCTATGAAAATTGGGAATGGTTACTTTATTTAAATGGAGGTTTACGTAAAGATGATTTATCATCTGAAATAATAAATGATCCTCGTGTATTGATTCATCACGATATTAAAAACCCCTTAAGTACAAATGTAGGGTATTTAAAAAATAAAGCATTCCATATAGCTACTGGAGATATTTTAGTAGAAATAGATCATGATGATGTAGTAACCCCAGATTGTTTAGAAGAAGTAGCTAAAGGTTTTAAAGATCCAACTATTGGTTTTGTATATAGCGATAATGCTAAATTACAAGATGAGTTTATTCCTTACGGAGTTGAATATGGTTGGACTTATAAAAAAGCTGAATGGGAGGGTAAACATTATATATCAATGGATTCCTTTGAACCATCAGCAAATTGTATGTCTCTTATATGGTTTGCTCCTGATCATGTTCGTGCTTGGAGAGCATCTGTTTATAAAGAAGTAGGAGGACATAACCCTGAATTATCTATTTTAGATGACCAAGAATTGATAATGAAGACCTATATGGTTACTTTATTTAAATATATCCCTAAAACTCTTTATTTCTATAGAATTTATGGTGAAAATACTTGGTTAAAACGCAATGAAGAAATTCAAGAATTAACAGTTTATATGATGATAGAATGGCAACAACGTTTAGCAGAACGTGATGCTGAATTAAAAGGTTTGCGTAAAATTGACATAGGTGGCGGTTTATTTCCGCGTGAAGGTTATGAGTCAGTAGATATTGCGAATGGAGATATTACTGCGGATTTAACGCAAAAATGGCCATTTGAAGATAATTCAATAGGTGTAATAAATGCATCTCATATTATAGAACATCTACCAGATAAACACTTTACTATATCTGAAATGCATAGAGTGTTAGCAGATAAAGCATGGGCCTTTATTGAAGTTCCATCCACTGATGGAAGAGGTGCTTTTCAAGACCCAACCCACGTAAGTTATTGGAATCAAAATTCATTTTGGTACTATACACGTGAGCAACAAGCCCAATTTATATATAATGATACAATTAAGTTTCAACCCTTCTTATTAGATACATATTTTCCAAATGAATTTATGTATGATAATAATATACCAGTTACAAGAGCATATTTAACTGCTATTAAAACAGAAGAACGTAGACCTGGTTTTAGAGAAATTTAAAATGACAGAACAATTTAAACAATTTCACGATATAATTAACTCAGGAATTAATAACGATTCCCGTACTATTATAGCTGTAGATAATTTTTACACCGACCCAGATGCTGTTAGAGATTTTTCAATAAATAATTTTAATTTTGAAGCATCACAATGGCATAAAGGACAACGTAGTCATGAAAAACTTATTGTTGATGGAACTAAAGAAAAATTTGAAAATATCTTAGGTAGAAAAGTATCTAATTGGGATTACAATTATAATGGAGTATTCCAATTTTGTACTTCAGAAGATAAACTAGTATATCATTGTGATACCCAACAATATGCAGCTGTAGTATTTTTAACACCAGATGCACCACCTGAATCAGGTACAAATTTCTATCGTTCAAAGTTAACAGGTAAAACCAGATTTGAAAAATGGGAAAATAATGGTAGTCGTGAATATGATATAACTTTCCAAAATGGAAATTACTACGATAAAACAAAACTTGAATTAATAGATAAAATAGGTAATGTTTATAACAGATTAGCTATATGGGATGCTAGAACAATACATGCCGCTAGTGAATATTTTGGTAATACAAAATTAAATTCTCGTTATTTTCATATGTTTTTCTTTGATTGCGATAACCCATAAATATGAATACACATTATAATTTCCCTTTAGATACATCTACCAACCCAACAGAATATTATTGGTTTGAAAAAGGTTTTAATAACCAAGAAATAGATAATATTGTTAAATTATCAACTTCTCTCCCCTCAGGACATGGTACTATAGCTAGTGGAGGTACAGCTGATGAAATATCAGGTATTAGAAAATCATTTATCCGTTGGATACCCCAATCTCCAGAATATATGTGGATTTACGATAGAATTGCTGAATTAGTTACAGAAGCAAACTCTATTTGGAAATTTGATATATCATCAATGCCTGAGGCTATCCAATATACTGAATATTATGATGATGGTGGTCATTATGACTGGCATTTAGATATAGGTCCTGATGAATTAAGTTATCGTAAAATCTCAGTAACAATTCAATTATCAGAAACTGAAGATTATGAAGGTGGTGATTTAGAAATTTTAAGAGGAGGTACCTCTGAAAAAACAATTAGAGGTAAAGGAGCAGCAGTTCTTTTTCCTTCATTTATATTACATAGAGTTACACCAGTAACTAGGGGAACTAGAAAATCTTTAGTATTATGGTTAGGTGGTTCACATTTTAAATAAAATTTATGTTAGATTTCGGTAATGCCTTAGATGGCGATCCTCGTTTTAAGTATTGGTTAACTGAAGAATTTATTAATCGTTCTCAATACGAAAAATTTGTTCAAGTAAATAAAGGTGACGTTGTATTAGACATAGGAGCTAGTATTGGTCCTTTTCTATACACTATTCAGGATAGAAATATCTCTAAAGTAGTAGCAGTAGAACCACTTACAGTATATCACGATACATTATATAAAAATGCTGGTAATCTCCCTCTAACATTGCATAAAAATGCTATTGGTTCTGAAGATGGTAAAGACTTAGAATTAGAATGGAGTTGTCATACTGAAAATGTAAAAACAATTTGCTTTGATACTATTATTAAAGAAAATAATTTAACCCATATTGATTATTTTAAAATAGATTGTGAAGGTGGGGAATATTTTATTTTTACTGAAAAGTATATAGATTGGATTAAAGATAACGTAAAGTATGTTGTTGGTGAATTCCATCTTAATACTCTCGAAATGAGAGAATCTTTTAGAAAAATGTATAAATTATTAAAGTTAAAAGGCTTTAATTTTACACTTGAATCTGTAGATGGAAAACCAATTACTCATCTTTTAGAAAATGATTTTGACGCTCAAACAGAACATTTTAAACAAGTAGTATTATATATAGATAATAGACAAGTAAAAAAAATATTATATATAGCTCCTCATCTATCAACCGGAGGATTACCTCAATATTTAACTAAAAAAATTGAATTACTAAAAGATGAATATGAAATTCATTTGGTTGAATGGACTGATGTAACTGGTGGTGTATTAGTAGTTACTAAAAATAAAATAAAATCATTACTCCCCGATAATCGTTTTTATACTTTAGGTGAAAATAAAGAAGAAATTATATCTTTAATTAATACTATTAAACCTGATATAATTCATTTGGAAGAAATTCCTGAATTGGCTCATTTCCCTAAAGAAATAATGGAGCAAATATATACTCAAGACCGCCAATATAAAATTGTAGAAACATCTCATGATTCTTCATTTAACACAGACAATAAACAATTCTTCCCAGACAAATTTATGTTTGTATCTCAATGGCAGATTGATCAGTATAAAGATATAGATATACCTAAAATATTAGTTGAATATCCTATTGAATATCAATCACGCCCTGATAGAACTAAATCACTACAAAAATTAGGTTTAAATCCTAATAAAAAACATGTTTTACATATTGGATTATTTACATCCCGTAAAAATCAATCTGAATTTTTTGAATATGCTAAAATGTTACCTGATGTTGAATTCCATAGTGTAGGTAATCAAGCTGAAAATTTTAAATGGTATTGGGAACCATTAATGAAGGATAAACCAGATAATTTAACGTGGTGGAATGAACGTACTGATGTAGATAGTTTTTACCAATCAATGGATTTATTTTTATTTACATCTCGTGGTAATAATAATGATAAAGAAACAATGCCTTTAGTAATACGTGAAGCATTGTCATATCAAATCCCACAATTATTGTATAATTTAGAAGTATATCAAAATTATTTTGATTCATACGATAGTGTTAATTATTTAACATTCGATAATTTAAATGAAAATAAAAATTTAATATTAGAAGCTTTAGGGGAAGAAACAATAATTAATCCTGAAAATGAAGCATTTATAATTTCTACTTACCCTAATTCCGATAGTGTAATTCAAACAACTAAAAAATGTATTGAATCTATTAAATCAACAGGTAGAAAAGTAATATTAACATCCCACATCCCTATCCCAGATGAATTATCAAAATTAGCTGATTATTCACTTAATGATAATAATAATATTTTAACAAAACATTCCTATTACTCTAATTATTTTAATTCACTCCCAGAGGCTGACATTAAAGTAAATTTAAAAGGTAACGATAATGATATATATCATGGTCCTAGCTGTTACTCTAATTACCATAATGGGGCCGCTTTAGCTAATAATTTAGGATTTAATAAATTATATTTTTTAAATTACGATTATATATTAACTGAATCCAAAGGTATAGATAAAATATCTAGTATTTTAAACAAAAGCAATGCTTATTTAGGTAAATATAAAGCTGCAGAGGGGGATACAGTATACACTTATTTTTTAGGAATTAATTCGAAGTTTTATTTAGATAATATTCCTAAAATAACAAATACAGATGACTATGAATCATTACGACATAAATGGGGTAGTGAATCTAATGGGTATGAAAATATGATGTACCATGCTTTTAAAAACTTATCAAATGTATATTATGAAGAGGAAGCAAAATTTAACGATTTAATAAGTAATTCATTTATTCATGAAGACTTTTCAAGAGTAGAATATTATACAATTCTTCCAACTAATAAAGAAAACATAATATCCCCTTTTATTAGAATATCTAATGCAAAAGAAAGTAAAACAATTAGAATATCATCACACATTGATGGAAATGAAAATCATATAGATACAATTGAAGTTAATCAAAAGATAGATTATTATAAACTTATTCCTTATGTTAAAGATAGTAAAATTAAATTTACTATAACTGATAAAAGAGGATTAGTTGGAGAAAAAATATTATCAACAGATAATTTAACAAATAACGGTCAATTAACAATCAAATGAGAATAGCCCAAATAAACCCAGGATGTGGTATACCTATACCTCCCCCATCATGGGGAGCTATTGAAAAAATTGTATGGGAGTTTATATGTAATCTTAAGGAATTAGGACATGAAGTTGATTTAAAATGGTCAAATGAAGTACAACCTGGGGATTATGATATAGTAATGGTACACGTAGCTAATTTAGCATTAGAATTAGCAGATAGAGGTGTACCTTATGTTTTTCAACATCATGACCATCATGCTTATCACTATGGTAAAGATTCTGCTGTATATAAACAAAATTTAGAAGCAATGGAACGTTCAGTAATATCATTAGTTCCTGCTCGTTATTTAGTTGATTATTTTGAAACGGATAAAGTAATATATTTTTCCCATGGTGTAAATACAAATAATTTTTACCCAAATAAAACATACCCTACAGATCATAAGTTGTTAATGTTAGCAAATAATGGTTTAGGTGGTTATGGTGCTCACGATAGAAAAGGATTTACATTTGGTATTCAAACAGCAATGTCTCGTAATTTACCAATTACAATTGCTGGTCCAAAAAATAATGAAAATTGGTTTAATGATAATCCTTGGGTTTATGGATATGATAAATTAAATGTAGTTTGGGAACCATCTAATAAGGAGCTTAGAGATTTATATACATCACATACTATATTCCTCCACCCTTCAGACTTGGAGGCTGGGCATCCTAATCTTACATTGGTAGAAGCAGCAGCCTGTGGATTACCTATTTTAGGATGGATTGAAATGGAAACTGATTTTCATGGATTGTGGAGAACTCCACGTAATTTAGGAGAAATGTTAAGAGGATTAGATACAATTATAAACGAATACCCAGATTATCGTTCACGCTCATTAAATACAGCTAATGAATTATCATGGTTAAATCGTTCTGAAAAGCTAGTAGAATTATTTAAAGAAACTATATGAAAGAAATTTTAATAAAAGAATACAATAATTTAAATCAATTAAATCTTCCATCTAAAAAAGTTTCTAATACTTTTAAATTTAATTTTATAAAAGGTGCTTTTTTAGAGGTAATAGGTTCTAATGACATTAAATATAAAGTTAACTTTATTAATCATAAAACAGGTAAAATTTTATATACGTGTGATGTGAATAATAATATGTGGACTAGAGCAAATATTGAATATTTTGTTAAATGGAGGATTGAAGTAATTAATAAAGAAACAAATGAAATAGATTTTGAATATCTTTATGACAATACTGATAAACTTGTTTACATACATTTAGACTCATCAGCAATTGGAGATACATTAGCTTGGTTTCCGTATGTTGAAGAATTTAGAAAAAAACATAATTGTAAATTAATATGTTCTACATTTCATAATGATTGGTTTGCCCCTAAATACCCAGAAATCGAATTTATAAAACCAGGTGTAGAAGTAAAAGATATATATGCTATGTATAGTATTGGATGGCATTATAATGAAGAAAAAAAACCAAATATAAATAAAATTCCAATTGAATTTAAAAAACATCCTTTAGGACAAACGTCATCTTCTATTTTAGGATTAGATTATACAGAAGTAAAACCTAAAGTTACAATACCTAATAAAGGACAACAAATTGATGGAAAATATATTTGTATAGCACCCCATGCTTCCGCACACGCTAAATATTGGAACCATCCAGGGGGTTGGCAAACCATAATTAATTATTTAAAAGAACAAGGATACAAAGTAGTAATGATTACTCATGAACGTTTAGGTGATGAATGGCATGATTCTAAATTAGGGGGAACATTAACCGGTGTTATTAATAAAACAGGAGATTATCCACTTGAAGATAGAATGGTAGACTTAAAATATGCCTCTGGATTTATAGGATTGGGTAGTGGATTAAGCTGGTTATCATGGGCTGTAGGAACCCCAACAGTATTAATATCAGGGTTTAGTGAACCTTACAGCGAGTTTTTAGATTGCGAACGCGTATTTAATTATAATGAAGATATATGTACTGGTTGTTTTAACAAAGAATGGTTAGACCCAGGTGATTGGGAATGGTGTCCTAATCATAAAGGCACCCCCCGTCAATTCGAATGTACAAAAACAATAAAACCCTCTCGAGTAATACAATCAATAAATAAAATTCTTAATATTTACAAATAAAATATCATATTTATCATGGACAAACAATTTTTAACACCCGAAGAATTAAAACAAATCAAAGATTTGAATACTTCACGAAATGAATTAGTAACTCAATTTGGTCTTCTAGAATTTGATTTTCAAAGTTTAGAACTTCAAAAAGAAAAACTAATTGATACATTGCAAAAGATTAATAAAACCTCCGAAGACGTAGGAGCTAATTTACAAAAGAAATATGGGGACGGAAACGTAAACATAGAAACAGGTGAATTTGTAAAAAATTGATTTTGAGGTTTTTTAACATATTTATAACAAAACATAAATTCTACACAAAATGGCAGAAACATTAATATCTCCCGGAGTATTAGCAAGAGAAAACGATCAATCGTTCATTGCCCAAGGTCCTATAACCGTTGGTGCAGCTATCATCGGACCCACAGTAAAAGGTCCTGTTGAAATTCCAACAGTAGTTACTTCTTATAGTAGCTATGTAAACAGATTTGGAGCAATTCAAGAAAGTGGTAGTGATACTTATACTTACTTTACTTCAATTGCTGCTTACAATTATTTCCTTAATGGTGGTGAATCATTACTAGTCGCTCGTACAGTCTCAGGTTCATATACTTCAGCAACTTCAACAGCTATTTTAAATAGTAACGAAAGTGGAGTATTAGATACAGCAGCAGATGCTTTATTAACTTCAATTACAGTAAACCCAACAGATTGTGTTGATGCTACTTATACTTCTGTTGCTTTAAGTGGAGGAACAGGAACAGGAGCTATAGCAACAGTAGTATGTTCTGGTCTAACAATTACAAGTATTACAGTAACTACAGCAGGTACAGGATATGCAGTAGCTGATTCATTAACAATAGCTGCCCTTGCTTTAGGTGCAGCTTCATCTGCAGCAACAATTGTTTTAGATGCTGCCGATATTGTAGATGGAATGATAGCATTTACTCTTAAAACTATTTCTGAAGGTGCTATTATGAATAGCTCAAGCTCATTAGATGCTTCAGGTTCATTAGCTTCAGGTTCTGCCGATAATGTTAGATTTACTATATCAAACGCTTCAACAGCAAATGGTACATTTGATTTATTAATCAGACAAGGAAATGATAATACAAATGATCAAACAATACTAGAAACTTGGACAGGTTTATCACTAGATCCAATGTCTGGTAATTTTATATCTTCTGTACTAGGTAATCAAGTTGAAACATATAATTCAGTAACTAATCAAATCCAAGTAACTGGTAATTATTTTAACAAATCAAGATATGTAATAGTATCATCAGTTAATCAACCAACACCAAATTATTTTGATAATAATGGAATTGCAAAACCAGAGTTTGCTACTTATCTCCCATTGAATCAAAGTGGTTCATTTACAGGTGCTGTAGGTGATGTAAAAGCAGGAGCTAATTTTTATGATAGTATAAATGTAAGTAATACACAAGGTTTACAAGGTGGAAATTATGATAACATGATTAGCTTATTAGCTAACCAAGATGATTATAAATTTAATATCTTAATGACTCCTGGTTTATATAATCAAGATTATGATACTCAATGTACTCAATTACTTAACAATACTCAAGGTAGAGGTGATAGTTTATTAGTATTAGATTTAGTAGCATATAATAAACAAATTGCAGATGCAACTGGACAAGCTTCATCGCGTAATAGTTCGTATGCCGCTTCATATTGGCCATGGGTTATGGTAATTGATCCTGACACGGGTAAAAACGTTTGGGTACCGGCATCTACGGTAATGGCAGGTGTGTTCTCATATAACGATTCTGTATCAGAACCATGGTTTGCACCAGCAGGTATAAACAGAGGTGGTTTAGGTCAAGTTATTAGAGCTGAGCAAAAATTAACACAAGCTAATAGAGATACTTTATACACAGGAAAAGTAAATCCAATAGCAACATTCCCAGGAACAGGAACAGTAGTATATGGACAAAAAACACTACAAACTAGAGCAAGTGCTTTAGATAGAGTAAATGTTCGTAGATTATTGATTCAACTTAAATCTTACATTTCACAAGTAGGTCAAACATTAGTATTTGAACAAAATACAATTGCTACTAGAAACGCATTTTTAAGTCAAGTAAATCCTTACTTAGAATCAGTTCAACAGAGACAAGGTTTATATGCATTTAAAGTAATCATGGATGATTCAAATAACACACCAGATGTTATTGACAGAAACCAAATGATCGGCCAGATTTACATCCAGCCTACCAAAACTGCTGAATTTATTTACCTAGATTTCAACATTTTACCAACAGGAGCAACTTTCCCAGCGTAAAAATAAAATAATCAAATATTTATAATAAAGCAATAAATAAACAATAAAATGGCAGTATTAGATCCCAACGAAATATTTTTCACAGCGTTTGAACCAAAACAATCCAATCGCTTCATTATGTACATTGATGGTATACCATCGTATGAAGTAAAAGGAGTAGGAGCAGTAAACGTAGCACAATCTTCAGTAGCTCTTAATCATATAAACGTTCAACGTTTTGTTAAAGGTAAAACTACTTGGGGACCAATTTCATTTACACTATTCGATCCAATTACTCCTTCAGGTGCTCAAGCAGCTATAGAGTGGCTTCGTTTACACCATGAATCAGTAACCGGTAGAGATGGTTATAGTGATTTCTATAAGAAAGACTTAACATTTAATGTATTAGGTCCTGTAGGTGACATCGTTTCCGAATGGATTATCAAAGGTGCAATGATTACTTCAATTAACTGGGGTGATTATAACTGGGATGATGACGGAACAGCGGTTAACATTACAATGGAAGTACAACCAGATTACTGTATCTTGAATTTCTAAGAAAAATTCATCAAATATTTTAAAGGAGAGCTTGGCTATGTCAAGCTCTCTTTTTATGTTCATATGTATAATCACAATAAGTTATTAATAAATAAAAATTATGAGCGAATTTAAGTTCCCTACAGAAGAAGTAGATTTACCGTCTAAAGGTTTAATCTATCCAAAAGACAATCCATTATCGAGCGGTAAAATAGAAGTAAAATATATGACTGCTAAGGAAGAAGATATTCTTTCTAACCAATCATACATTCAAAAAGGTACTGTTTTAGATAAATTATTAGATTCTGTAATTGTTTCTAAAGATGTAGATCATAGAGATTTAATTGTAGGAGATAAAAATGCATTGTTAATTACTACACGTATTTTAGGATATGGTAAAGATTACACTTTTGAAAGAAATGGAGAAAAATACACTGTAGATTTAAATTCATTTGAAAATAATGATTTTGATGAAGATAAAATGATTAATGGAAAAAACGAATTTTCTTTTACTCTACCATTCTCAAGCATCCCTATCACTTATAAATTATTAACAGGGAGAGATGAAAAAAAGATTGAAGCCGAAGTAAAAGGTATTCAAAGAATAAGCAAAGATTCGAATCCAGAACTATCTACGAGATTAAAATTTATGATATTATCCGTTGATGGTGAAACAGAAAACAAAACCATTAGAGAATTTGTAGATAATAGATTCCTAGCTAGAGACTCTAGAGCTTTTAGAGATGAAATTAGATATACTCAACCAGATATAGATCTAAGACACACTTTAGATACAGGAGAGGAGGTAACAGTCCCTATTGGACTAACCTTTTTTTGGCCTGACCTCTAATTTAGCACCAGAGTTTAGAAAAGGTTTATTTTCACAAATACATCAAATTATATTTCATGGAAAGGGTGGATATGATTTTAATACTATTTATAATATGCCTCTTTGGCTTAGGAAATATATATTTTCAGAAATTCAAAAATTTTATAAAGACGAAAAACAATCATTTGAAAACTCTCAAAATGGAAACAAAGGGAATAAAACTTTAGTATCCCCCGATGGTAAAGTAAACAAACCAGACTTTACTCAAGCATCAAAGCCATACAAAGGTAAAACAAGTTATAAGTAGCAATATTTATAATAAATATTATTATATATAGATGGTAGAGAATTCTAAAGATATTGAGGCAAGAATAAAGGCACTTACAGCGAGTAATAAACTTTCTAAAGAAGCTGCTGACTATTATAAAAAAACAGCAGATGCTATATCTAAGACCGGAGGTTCACTAGCTGAGTGGCAAAGACTACAAAAGAGTGTTAATGATGAATTAGATAAAACTTCCGAAACATTAAATTACATATCTCAAGCTTTTGCAGATTCTGTTGATGAATTATCAAAAGGAGATACAGCTATTAAAAGGCAAAGAGCATCTTTAAATAAGATGGTAGACATATCAAGAGATTTATTGTCAATAAGATCTGGAGAAAAAGAATTTACAAGTAAAACGTTAAAGAATTTACAATCAAAAACAAAAACAGAAAAGGATAATTTAGGAATAGCAAGAGATTTATTAATAAAACAAGGTGAAAGTACTAGAGCAATAGAATCTCAAATTAATGATGCTAATCGATTATTATCTGCATATCAAGATATTGAAGATGTTAATAATAAAACAAATAAACAATTTGGAATTACTTCTGGTTTAATAAAAGGAATAGGATCAGTTTTAAAGAAAGCAGGGCTTGGGGATCTATCAACGTCAATAAATGATGCTTCAATGGAAACCTCAATGTTGGCTCAAAAAGCAGATCAGTTAAAAAAACCATTTAATGCAAACGTACAATTTGCAAAATCATTATATTCAAATATATCTAGTTCTGTTACCCCATTAAAAATATTTGAAGTTACTGTAGGTCTAATTGTAAAAGCATTTACAGGTTTAGATAAATTAACAGGAGATACAGCTAAAAATCTAGGAATTAGTTATAAACAAAGTCAATCCTTAAATAAAGAATTTACAGCTTTAGCAGGTTCTACCGAAAACATTTTTATGACTACTAAGAATCTTAATGAATCTCATGGTCAATTATCTGATCGTTTTTCTGTAACAGAAGGGTTTAGTAAGGAGATGTTAAGTAGTCAATTAGAATTAACAAAACAAGCAGGTTACCAAGTTGAATCAGCTAATGAAATTGCTAAATTATCATTATTAACTGGAGATTCACAAAAAGATATAGCTGCTAATGCTTTAGGTACAGCAGTACAATTTAATGCCCAAAATAAATTAGCACTTAATGAGAAAAAACTTTTAGAAGGTATATCAAAAACATCTTCTGCTATTCAACTAAGTTTAGGTAATTCAACTAAAGAATTAATAATGGCTTCTGCAACTGCAAAAAAGTATGGGTTAGAATTATCTAAAGTAGATGATATTGCCGGAAGTTTACTTGATTTTGAATCATCTATTAGTGCAGAAATGGAGGCTGAACTACTTACAGGTAAAGAATTAAATTTAGAAAAAGCAAGAACAGCCGCTTTAAATAATGATTTAGCTACTGTAGCCGAAGAAATAGCAAAACAAGTAGGAAATTCTGCTGGATTTACTAGAATGAATAGAATACAGCAGGAAGCATTAGCTAAATCTGTTGGTATGACTAGAGAAGATCTAGCAAAATCATTACAAGATAGGGAAGTATTAGCAAAATTAGGTACTAATGCTACTACAGCTGAAGAAGCTTATAATAAACTCTTAAAAGAGGGCCTTAGTCAAGAGGAAATTGCTAAAAAATTAGGAGATGATAAATTATTTGCTCAATTACAAGCAAATAGTACTCAAGAAAAATTTAATCAATCACTAGAAAAAGCACAAGAAATATTTGTTAACATAGCATCAATACTTTCTCCAATTATAACAGCTATTGGTGCTGGTGTTGCTTATATGGCAAATATGGGTACTGGGGCAAAACTTCTTTTAGGAACATTAGTAGCAATAAAGGCCGTTATGATTGCTAGTAATGCTTTACGAAGCTATGCGGCCGCAATAGAAGCAAAGCAAACAGCTGAAAAAGTAGTACAACTTGGTTTAGGGCAATCAATCCTAACTATTTTGGGTTTACAAAACATACAAGCAAATCTTAAAAATCTAAAATTAAGAGTAAGTAATGCTCTTGGAGCTATAGGTGTTGCTTTAGAAGAAGCTAAATTATCATCTATCATTGCTCAAGGATTTGGTATGGTTAAAAATCTAGGTAAAATTATTTTAGAAAATGCAGCTCGTCTTATAGGTATGACTACAGCATTAGCAACTAATGCCGCCGTTACTTTTGGAGTAGGTGTAGCAGTAGCCGTAGCTGCGGCAGCTGCAGGATATGCAGCCGTTAAAGCAATGACTGCTGATGATATGGTATCACCTGCAGGATATGGGGATAGAGTATTATCAACACCTAAAGGTTCAATATCACTTAATAATAAAGATACTTTAGTAGCAGGAACTAATTTAGGACAAGGAGGAGGAGGTACTGATATGAGTACAACTAATGCTTTGCTAGAACAATTAATATCATTAGTTAGAACAGAAGGAACGGTTTATTTAGATGCTACTAAAGTAGGAACAGCAATGTCTCTATCTAATTATAAAATGCAATAGAATTAATATTTATAACAAAATAAAATTATGTCATTACTCGATTTACTAAAAAAAGGTTCAATACTAACAGATGCTAATGGTGGTGAACCAACTAAAATGGATTTAAGCTCACAAGAAGAAAAAATTCTTAAAGATTCACAATTAGACTTAAATGGTAAAACTCCAAATACTATGGATTTATCATCTAAATATGAAACTGATTTACGTCTTTCACAACTAGATTCATCTGAAAATCCTCCAAAAAAGTATTTAGATAATCTACCTAGATAATGCCTTTAATAGATTTAAAGACAGATCTTAAATCCCTAAGATATGGGAATGATACCCTCGGAGGAGGGGATAGTGGCCAACCCTATATTCAAAAAGAAATCCCTGATAGTTTTAATAATTTAGGGTCACGTGAGGATTTCCTTCTTAGGGGAGGAGTAAACGCAGCTACCGATTCGGTTACCGATATAAGTAGATTGTCTCAAATGTTTTTTGATTTAAAATCACCAAATGGTATTTTCTTCATAGCAAAACAAGAACTATTATCTAGAACATCAGTCCGTACACAAACTAGTAGTGGAGGTTTAAATGATGGTGTTTATACCCCTCTAAGCACATTAGCTCAAGCAGGCGTTAATGCTTTTGGAGGTCATTTAAATAAACAGGGATTAGATCCATTTACTAAAACAGGTGCATATTCTAATAATAATAAGCTATATGGGGTTAAAGTTAAAACAGACCAACCTGCAAATGAAAATAGATTATTTTCTCTATATGAACTTAATAAAGAGGGAATGTCCCAATCCAATTGGAATTTTTCAGGAATTGATCTTAATGTAGGTGTTAATGTTTTATCGTATAGTGGAGGTCCTGGTTCTGATTTAGGTATAGGAAATACTAATATTAGATATGCTTCAGCTGAACAAAGAACAGGTGAACAGAATAAATATTTTAGAGATAATAAAAACTTCTTTTTTGGAACTAAACACACTAAACTATCCCGTACTGACTCATTACGAAAATATTATAACTTTTCAAAATCTATTTCTGGAATATATAGAGATTTAACAGGAGCAAAAATCAATAATGGTTTTACTGAAGATGGTCAACGAGAAGGAACATTATTCTTTTCTGTCTATGATCCCTCAACAACCCCAGGAAATACATGGCCAGATAATACTAACTTGGTATTTAATAATGGTAATCTTACTTTAAGCCAAAAACAAATAGATGAAATAGCAAATATATCAAGAGAATCAAGTGATTTATATAAATTTAATCCTGTCAAAATTGTTGATTTTAGAAAAGAATTAAAAAATAAAGATGGTCAAAAAATATTAAATTTAACTGCATCCTCAGTTATTTCTAAGGCTCCTGATTATAGCAATGATAAAAGATTAATAGACGGTGGTGATGGTAGAGGAAGAATCAACCAAACATCACCAGGTAGGAAAGGTAATGTTATTAGCTATGATACAGGTAAAAGAATAGATGGAACTATTTCCCCTATAGGCGCTACAGACAGAATAAATGCTCTTCCAATATATAGAAGCAAAGATGCAGTAGAAAAAGCAGGTAATGATTTAGTAAAATTTAGAATTGCAGCAATAGATAATACATCACCAGCTTTTAAAACATTTATGCATTTTAGAGCATTATTAGGTGGTATGGGGGATGCTTATACAAGTAGTTGGAACTCAATAAAATATTTAGGAAGAGGTGAAGATTTTTACACTTACGGTGGGTTTTCAAGAGCAATTTCATTATCTTGGACTGTAGTAGCTCAGTCAAAGGAAGAGCTTATACCTATGTATAAAAAATTAAATTATTTAGCATCAACAATGGCACCTGATTATAGTGGGAAAGGATATATGAGAGGTAATTTAATGCAGTTAACTGTTGGGGGTTATTTATTTGAACAGCAAGGATTTTTTACTTCATTAAATTATAATATCCCTGATGATACAACTTGGGAAATAGGTATAAATGATAGTGCAACTAATTATGATAAATCAGTTAAAGAAATGCCCCATAGAATTGAGGTAACAGCTGCATTTACTCCGATACAAAGCTTTATACCAAGCAAAATGGAAATAAAAACTCCAATGTCTAAACCAGCTACAGGTCCTTTATTGGCTGATACTAACACATATGGAGATGAACGATTTATTGCTTTAGCAACTGGTACTAAAAAAAGTCCAACCCAAAATAATTATGATAAATAATAATGAATAGATATAGTAATATACCAAAATTTAGAACTGAAAAAGGAATTAAATATGTAACAACTCGTTACCCTGAAATACCTTTGTCTAATAATGATATATATGTTTATACATCAAGGGAAGATAGATTTGATGTTTTATCTCAACAATATTATGGTGATAGTTCATTATGGTGGGTTATATCAATAGCAAACCCTAAAATCCCCCAAAATTCATTATTAATCCCTGAAGGAATTCAGATTAGAATTCCTGCTAATCAATCAGCAATAGTAAGTCAATTTAAAAGAATAAACTCTTAATATGGGTAATATAATAGGAGAAGGTTTTAATCAAATAGTAACTGGCCAAGTTAATAAACGTCAAGAAATATATGGTTCTAAAGATCGAGATCCCCAAATCAATACATTTTTAAATTCTAGAACCGGATGGATTCGAATGGGTTCTTCTGTAGATGTTCTAGTAGATGCTAGAAATTTAGGTCTTAATGGCTCTACATTAGCTAAGGAGTATGTTCTTTTTAATGGTGTTTCACAGTATACAAATAGTGAAACTCCTATTCAAAGATCAGGAGTAACAAATACAAATACAATAAATAATAACTTTGCTTACGGTGTTGGGGGAAATGAACAAGGTATAGTTCCAATGCCCGGAATTACTCAAGCTACTATTAAAACAGAAACTAGAGGTTCTTTAAAAACATCTACTATACAAATAAAATGTCATAATAAGATTCAATTTGATATTTTAGATACTTTATATCTTCGTTTAGGTTTTACAATGTTATTGGAATGGGGTAACAGTTCATATTATAATAATAATGGCACCTTTAAAGAAGAAAATCCATATAATTTAATGGATACCTTCTTAGGTATAGGAGAAAAAATAGCATACTCAAGCTACTACCCACAAATAGAATTACGCAGACTACAGTCTAATGGTAATTATGATGCTCTTTTAGGTAAGGTAGTTAACTTTGATTGGACTTTTAATAAAGATGGATCATATGATATTACTGTTATACTTAGAAGTATGGGAGATGTTATTGAATCTTTAAAAGCTAATGTTCTTTTAGGTGAAGGATCAGCAAATATTAAAGGTACTAAAGAGTTAGAATCATTAAAAGAAGATGCAATTAAAAAACTAGAAAAGGAAAAAATAAAAGATGATGAAACTCCTTTAAATTTTGATATGAAATCTCTTAACATATTATTTGGCGGAAGTAAGGCTACTCGAAATGCCAGAGCTAATATTACAGTTATAGAAACCCAAATCAGCGATGAAGAAAAATTTATTGGACAAGAAGAAGCAGAAGGAAGAAAGGGTATATATGCTAATAGAAATTCTAGTCAATTAGGAAGATGGATATATAATAATCTTCAAACATTTGATGTTGATAAAAAAGCAGTTGATAATGATGCTTATAAAAATGGAATTACTTTAATAAAAGATACTACAACATATAAAGATGAAATAGTATCTTTTATAAGACAAACATATAGTAATGATACTTCTCAACCCCATTATTTTGTTCATTTTGGTTGTTTATTAAATTTTGTTCAATCATACATTACACCTAATGTAGGAGAAAATGATAAATTATTTTTTGTAGATAATGTTAGAGAAGATAATCTAATAATATTAGGAAGTAAACAAGCTCCAACAGATAATAGAATATGTCAAGTTTCTTATAAAAAAAAGGCCGTTGATGATAAAGGTAAAGAAGTATCATTAACTTATTTAGATGGTGGAGAAGCTTTTGAATTAGAAGTAGGAGAAAATAGATATGGAAAAATAATGAATATTTATTTTAATGTAGATTTTGTATTAGAAGCAATGTCCAAAAATACTACTGATGGTAAAACTACATTAATTGATTTTTTAACTGAAATATGTGATGGGTGGAATGATTCAACTGGTAATTATAGTCAGTTATCTCCTTCATTTGTTGAAGAAAATAATACCCTAAGAATAGTTGATGAAAATCCCCTTCCTGATAGAGATAGTTTTTTACAAGATAGAGGTATATCTACAACAACAACTTACTTTAATATATACGGTTATTATTTAAATGAACTAGAACAGTCGACTGCCGGTTTTATTAGTGATTTTTCTTTTAAAACATCAATTACTCCACAATTAGCTACTATGATTACCGTAGGAGCTAATTCTACAGGTAATATTACAGGAGAAGATGCAACTGGGATTTCAAGAATGAATAATGGATTTAAAGATAGAATAAAACCAATAATTACATCTCCAAATGTTACACCTTCCCAACAAGAAAAAGAAACTGAAAAAAAAGAAGATCTTGCTAACTCTATAAAATTACAAGAAGAATTTGCAGATACCCTTAAAAATTATAACCAATTTATATTTGATTTAGGTTCTGAAGGTAATACTAAAAAACCACTCTTTAATCCTGAAAATGTAGAACCATTTAAAAATGCGGTACGAACATTAATTGAATATGATCAATCAAAATTAACCCAAACAAAAAACGCTCAGAAAAAACGAGAGGCAGATTCAAAAAAATCAACTGTTCCTAATACAACAACCACTAGTACAGATATAGATAGTAATAATTATAGTAATAAATTTGCAACTGCAAGTACTGGATTTCTTCCATTTTCACTTTCTTTAACAATGGATGGATTATCAGGAATGAAGATTTACCAAAAATTTTCAATAGATACTGAATATTTACCTTCAAACTATCCTACTTCATTAGAATTTTTAATTAGTGGAATAGAAAATACCATTAGTGGAAATAAATGGAATACTAAAATTGAATCAATAGCAATACCTGCAAATCCATATTCACCATCCACTAAAGATACTGTAGCATTTACAAGAGTTGCACGTACAAAAGCTACCCAAGAATTTAGTAACAAAACAATAACTTCAGGATTCCCTTTAAAACAATCATCTTACCAAGCAAAATCTTTTACAAAATCACAAATTGTTCTCCATTATACTGCAGGGTGGCAATTAAGAGACAATGCAAAATCAACAATAGCAGGTCTTATGCAAAGAGACCAAACCAAAAAAGGAGGAGATGCAAAGGGATTATCATATCATTATATTATAGACGGTGCAGGTAATGTTGAACAACTTATCGATTCAAGTTTTAGAGCATTCCACGCTAGTAATGCAAATACAAATAGTGTAGGGGTAAGTTTACAAAATATTGGATATGGAAGAAATGATATTAAAAATAAAAATGGAAGCTTACAACAACCTAATCAAACTCCATTAGTAAATTTAGTTGGATTTGATGGGAAACCACATCCATATAGATCATTTAGACAAGCACAAGAAATTACAGATGCTCAAGTTCAAGCACTTAAAACAACATTTGCTCAAATTCGCTCAGAAAACCCATCAATACCACCATTTAGATGGAATCAAGAATCTTTTAACCAACTATTCCCACGCCTTGACCCAAAAACTAAAAAAAGATCTACAAGTTATAATAGAGCAAAACCCGGATATTATACCCACTGCTCAATCGATACAGGAAAATTTGATGCATTGCCTACTCCAAAATTAATAGCTTTTTACAAAAGCTTAGCAGTATCCGTCCCTACAGTAGAAGAAGAACTTGCAACATCCCAAAAAGCATGGAGTTCATTAATGGATGATATTTTGAATATTTATAAACAAAAAGATACATTTGGTAAAGACGGTGGTGCTTTATTTGAACCAGCGAAAGGTGGTAATGACTCAGAAACTTTAGCTATAAGATTATTTAAAGAATGGTTAGAGAAACCATCCCAAACAGAAAGAATTGATCAATTATCTACTATTGTAACTTTAAAAAGCAATCTATTATCCAATAAAGGGAAATTTACAGACCTTGACCGTTTTAAGAAAGACCTACAAGCACTAGAATCCAAAACTCAAGGTGGTAATGTTAATGATAATCAAAAATTCTCACTATACAGAAATAGTAAAGTTTGGCAACAAATCAACATAAACTCAGATTTTTAAATTATGCCTTACTACCCATTATCTCAAATACAAACAAATTTCCAAACAGATGGTACTGAGCTAGAAACATCTGATGGAGTTCCATATGTTGGATTTTATTATATAGTCTCCACAGGAAAAAAATATACAGGAAGCTCACCTCAATCCGGAGGTAATCAAGAATTATTTACAATTTCAATTAATGAATTACCCCCAGAGGAAACTACCTCTAAACCTCAAATAATAGAAGCCTTTGCCCCAGGTGATATCGATCCATATGTAAATCCATATTACCAAGAAACCCAACAAATATATAATGAGTATGTTAACCTAACATCATTTCCAAAAACAACTACTCCTCCTTATTTTAATCCTAATTACCCAACAGATGAAGATTATACTATAGGAGAATTTAGAAGGTATTTCTGTAAACGAGCAAATAATATTATTTATCTTGAAATAGATAAAACACAATATGATTTAATGATACAAAAAAGTCCATCTATAATGTGGTCAACTTATATCCCATTTTATATTCCGTGGAGTATAAGTGGAGATATAAACCAAGTCGAAACAACAAATCAAAATATAGTCTTATTAACTTCTTTTAGAAATAAACTACCTAAACTTGGAGATTACCTAAAATTTAATTATCTTAAGTATTATAAATAAGATGGTTATAGATGTATTGGTTAGTAGAGACTGAAGAGCAAATAGAATATTTAATAAATAGGCAGTATAGGGACGCATTCATTGAAATAATTCCGTTTCATAAAGACGTTCATCCTGCTTTAAATGACGTTTCCCTTGTTTATTTTAAACCGTCTATTGAGCATAAAGGGTTTATGCTATGTATTACGCATAGTGAGTGTTTGGGTGTAAGTAAAACGCGTGTAAACGAATTATTAACGCAAATAGATACGTTATGGGTGCGTGATAAAAAATCGGCATTGTTTTATTTTCAAATCAAAACCTTGCTCGACAGTTCCATTCTATTTCCTCCGTATATACAAGAACAAACACAAGCTCACAACGTGTTATACCAAAAATATCCAAATAAAATGGATATAAATAAAATAATACCAATAGTAAAACATTATGAGGTGTGTGAGAAAATATATGAGACCATAAGTCCCATATTTAAGAAAGAATTGCCACCGTATTTTAGATTCTACAATGAGTATACCACATTAGCATTTTTTGGAATAGAGAAAAACGGCATACACATAGATAAAGAAGTATTTAACCAACATTTAAAACCAACAAACCCATTATATTCAATTTCAGATGATAAGATTTACACAAATTTTAATTTATTTACAACTACTAGGAGACCAAGTAACAGTTTTAATGGCGTTAACTTTGCAGCCCTAAATAAAGATTCGGGTGCGAGAGAAAGTTTTGTACCACAAAACGATAAATTTGTAGAGATAGACATTAGTGCTTACCATCCTAACCTAGCAGCACATTTGGTAGATTATGAGTTTGATGTAGATGATGTACACCAAGCATTTGCCGATATGTACGGGGTTGATTATAAGAAAGCAAAGGAATTAACATTTAAGCAACTATACGGAGGAATATTTAAGGAATACGAACACCTTGAATTTTTTAAGAAAATAAAAAAATATATAGATACTGAGTGGGAGAAATTCAATGAGATGGGGTATATAGAAGTTCCACGCTCTGGGTATTGGCTCGAGAAGAAAAATCTAGATAATATGAATCCGCAAAAGTTGTTTAATTATGTGCTTCAAAACTTGGAGACGGCAACTAATGTTTGTATATTGACGGAAATTAATAAATTAATACGAGGTAAAAACACTAAATTAGTATTATATACTTATGATAGTTTCTTATTTGACGTAGATGAGGCAGAGAATTTAATAGAAGAGATAAATAATATTTTTACAAATAAAAAACTACAAACAAAAACAGGTTATGGAACAACATACAATTTCTAACAGCAACGATTTCACAATAAAGTCAAATATGTATAATGGTCGATATGACTTCGACCAAAACATAAATACAGTTGACGTGAATAATAAATTATTTTGTACTTTCGTAAATGAGGATGAAATCGACTTAAGACTCGAGAGTATATCAAACTCATATGATATAATGTATAACAAGATGTTCGTACTTTTTATCAAGAGTACAGGAGAATATGTTATTACATATAATGTTGAACAAGGAAATGTTGAGGGTATACCTTCAAACACAATCCTAGTTCATCGTAAAAAAGATACCAATACACTTTATACTATTAATGCTCTTAATACTTTAATTAAGTCCCTTAATGGTGGTATTGTCGATCCTAAATTTAGGGTTGATTGGCAACACTATAGAAATTGTATCTTGCTCACCCAAGGAAATGAAATTAAACAACTCAATACAAAAGTTCATAAAATAATTGAACTTTAACTTGGCTGTTTAATACCCGTTTTGTATATTTAAGCGTTTTAATAATAATAAATAATAAGTTATGGATTTAAATGAAATCAGAAACCGTTTGAACTCGATTCAAACAAAAAATGCCCCACAAGGGCAACGTAAAAATGTTTTTTGGCGACCAGAGGTCGGTAAACAAACAATCCGTGTTGTACCTAATACGTACAATAAATCTAACCCATTTACAGAAGCCTTCTTCTACTATGGTATTGGACCAAAAGTAATGATCTCACCTACCAATTTTGGTGATAAAGATCCCATTGCTGAATTCGCAAAGCAACTTCGTCAAACTAATGAAAGCGACAATTGGCGTTTAGCTAAGAAGTTAGATGCTAAAATGCGTGTATTTGCTCCAGTCATTGTACGTGGTCAAGAAAGTGAAGGAGTTAAACTATGGCAGTTTGGTAAAGAAATGTATATGGATTTCTTAAACTTAGCTGATAATGAAGATGTAGGTGACTTTACTGATGTTACTACTGGTCGTGATATTACAATCACAACTGTAGGTCCTGAAGTAACAGGTACTTCTTACAACAAATCATCAATCTCACCTAGAGTTAAAGAAACTCCTCTTGATACTAGTGCTGATGTAGTAAATGAATGGTTAGATAACCAACCAAACCCACTTGAAATCTTTAAACGTCATTCTTTTGATGAAATGAAAGAACACCTTCAAAATTGGTTAGCACCAGAAGATGAAAATGAAGAAGGTTCTATTATTGATGATGAGAAAGAAGTAGCATCTGCTCCTGCTCCTCAACAGAATTATGCTATCAAAGATGCTGCCCCTAAGGCAAGCAAAGCAGAGAAATTTGATTCTTTATTTGATGAAGATAAAGCTGATGGTTTACCATTTTAATTAAAGATACAACATGGCAAAAAGAAAGAAAAGCGATTCGCTAACGGCAGCGGTCTCCAAAGAATTGAAAAAAGGATTTGACCTTAATAAATTTAAAGAGAAAAAAATGCTTAACAATAGTGTTAAGTTTAAAGCACAACAGTGGATTCCACTTTCAAAAGCCTTTCAAGAAGTAACAAGTGTACCCGGAATACCAACGGGTCACATTTGTCTTCTAAGGGGACACTCAGATACAGGAAAAACTACTGCTTTAATTGAAGCAGCAGTATCCGCACAAAAAGTAGGTGTATTACCTGTTTTTATTGTTACTGAGATGAAATGGAATTGGGAACATGCTAAACAAATGGGTTTAGAGTTTGATGAGGTTATTGATGAGGAAACAGGCGAAGTTACAAATTATGAAGGTGATTTTATCTATGTAGATAGAGAAAACCTAAATACAATTGAAGATGTAGCTGGATTTATTTTGGATTTGATGGATGAGCAGAAAAAAGGTAATTTACCTTTTGATTTGCTATTCCTATGGGATTCAATTGGTTCAATTCCTTGTGAAATGTCTATAAAATCAAACAAAAACAACAATGAGTGGAATGCTGGAGCAATGTCAACTCAATTCAGTAATAGTGTTAACCAAAGAGTAGTAATGTCTCGTAAAGAGTCATCACCATATACAAATACATTAGTTTGTGTTAATAAAGTATGGGCTGCTAAAGCAGAAATGCCTATGGGTAAACCTAAAATGATGAATAAAGGTGGTTTTGCTATGTGGTATGATGCTACATTTGTAGTTACATTTGGTAATATAGCAAATGCAGGTACTAATAAGATCAAAGCAGTTAAAGATGGTAAGCAAGTAGAATTTGCTAAGCGTACTAACCTCCAGATTGATAAAAATCACATTAATGGTATTACTACAAGGGGAAAAATTATTATGACACCTCATGGATTTATTATTGATGATGAAAAAGATTTGAAGAAGTATAAAGAATCACAAGCTGCAGAATGGAGTAAAATATTAGGGGGAATGGATTTTGATATCTTTGAAGAAGAATCAACAGAAGCACCAACAAGTATTTTCGCTCAAGAACCAGAGTAAATGCAAGGGGGGTTGGTTTAGCCAACCCCTTTTTGTATATTTACGTCAAATAAAAAGTTATGAAACAAAAAGACTACCTAAAACTCCTCAATGAAATAAATGAGGGTAATGATACCGAATCCTCTAAGGAACACGACCGTGTAATATTAATTGATGGGTTAAATTTATTTTTTAGAAATTTTGCAATGATGAATATTATCAATCATGATGGTGTTCATATTGGTGGTTTAGGTGGTTTTATTAGATCAATTGGGTCTTTAATAAACCAAATCCAACCAACATCAGTATATGTAGTATTTGATGGTGTTGGATCTGCTAATAATAGAAAAAACCTACTTCCTGAATACAAATCTGGTAGACATACTTCACGTATTACCAATTGGGAAATATTTGATGATTTAGATGATGAACATAATTCAAAAATAGATCAAATTGTAAGATTAGTTCATTATCTAAAATGCTTACCCGTAAAAACAGTTACTATAGATAAAGCAGAAGCAGATGATATTATTGCTTTTTATAGTAAACACTTACCTGAAAAGCACGATTCAAAAGTAATTATTGTTTCAAGTGATAAAGATTTCCTACAATTAGTAAATGAAAATGTTACTGTTTGGCGTCCTATGGAAAAAACATATTACACTAAACAACTCATTGAAGAAAAATTTGGATGTTTAACTGAGAATTTTATATTATATAAAGTATTAATGGGAGATAATTCAGATAAAATACCGGGTATAAAAGGATTAGGTGAAAAAGGTATATTTAAAAAGTTTCCTGAATTAAAAGAAAAAATATTAACCTTAGACGACATATATAATATTGCCGTTGATAAATTAGAAGAACACGTTGTATATGCTAGAGTTGTTCAGGATATTAAACGTTTAGAAACTAATTTTAAGTTAATGGATTTAGATAAACCATTAATAGATGATAAAGATAAAGAATATTTAAGAGAAGTTGAATCGTCTTTACCTCCAACTTTGAATACCGAAGCTTTTTTACGACTTTACAACGAAGACGGAATTGGTAAAATGATCCGAAATGTAGATTTCTGGATTAAAGATATATTTAAAGTATTAAACAGTTTTATAGAAAAATAAGTTATGACATTAGTTAACCTATCCCAGTATGGACCTAACTTTCAAACGAAAGTTTTGTCCTCACTGCTTACTCACAAGAGTTTCCTTGTAAATATCCATGATATTTTAAGTGAAGAATATTTTGATAATCAAGCCCAAAAGTGGGTTATTAACGAAATATTAAAAAACTATGAAAAATATCATAATGTACCATCAATGGATATTCTTAAAGTAGAACTTAAGAAAATAGACAATGAGGTACTACAGGTATCTATTAAAGAACAACTTAGAGCCGCTTATGAAGCCTCTGATGAAGATTTAGAATATGTAATTGAAGAATTTTCTGGATTTTGTAAAAACCAACAACTTAAAAAAGCGTTGTTAACGAGTGTAGATTTCCTTAACGCCGGAGATTATGATTCAATTCGTTCCATTGTAGATAACGCTCTAAAAGCGGGACAAGACAAAAACGTTGGTCATGAATACAATAAAGATGTTGAATCACGTTACCGTGTAGATGAAAGAACACCAATTGCTACACCTTGGCCGTGTATTAATGATATAATGCAAGGTGGTATTGGTGGTGGTGATTTTGGATTAATATTTGGTAACCCAGGTGGTGGTAAATCTTGGAGTTTAGTTGCTCTTGGAGGATATGCTGTTAAGATGGGATATAATGTATTACATTATACCTTAGAATTAGGTGAAAATTATGTTGGTAAACGTTATGATGCTTATTTTACAAACACCCCAGTAGATGTAATTGGAAAACATAGAGCTAAAGTAGAAGAAACAGTAAATGACTTGCAGGGACAATTAATTATTAAAGAATTCTCCCCAGGTAAGGCAACAATCCATACTATAGAATCACATATTCAAAAATGTACCGATCAAGGATTCAAACCAGATCTTATAATTATTGATTATGTTGATTTATTAGGAACAAGAAAAAAGACTTCTGATCGTAAGGGAGAAATTGATGATATTTATATTAGCACTAAAGGACTTGCTCGAACATTAAACCTACCAGTTTGGTCGGTTTCTCAGGTAAATCGTGCAGGTGCAAAAGATGATGTCATTGAAGGTGATAAAGCTGCAGGATCATATGATAAGATTATGATTACTGATTTCTGTATTTCACTTTCAAGAAAACGTAAAGATAAGGTTGAAGGTACTGGAAGATTCCACATTATGAAAAACAGATATGGAATGGATGGTATCACTTATAGTGTAAAAGCAGATACTTCAACTGGACATTTTGAAGTTTCTGACTATATAGAAATGGACGATGATGAGCAAACAGCTCCTCAACAACGTCAGGTTACAAGTGGAGTAGATTTTATGACAAGAACAGAACTAAAAAATAAATATTTCGAACTAAACAAAATATGAGTAAAATAATAGAACCAAGAGTAGTATACAAACCATTTGAATATCAAGAAGCAGCTGATTATTGGCTTAAACAACAACAAGCACATTGGATACACACTGAAGTACCCATGATGTCTGACTTAGCGGATTGGAATTCAAATTTAAATGAAACAGAAAAAAATATTATAGGTTCAATCTTAAAAGGATTTGCCCAAACAGAAACAGTTGTAAATGATTATTGGACTCAACTAGTTACTAAATGGTTTAGAAAACCAGAAATTATAGCAATGGCAACAACTTTTGGCGCATTTGAAACAATCCACGCTGAAGCATATTCACTATTAAATGAAACACTTGGACTTGATAATTTTGATGAATTTATGGAAGATGAGGCTACGATGGCTAAAATTGAAGCTCTTACTTCTATTAGGGATAGTTTTAGTGGTGAGACGGATTGGCATGAAGTGGCAAAATCACTCGCTATATTCTCAGCATTTACCGAGGGAGTTAATTTATTCTCTTCCTTCGCCGTCCTCTTATCTTTCAAAATGCGAAATAAGCTTAAGGGAGTGGGTCAAATTGTTGAATGGTCTATTAGAGACGAATCATTACACTCCGAAGCCGGATGCTGGTTATTTAGAACACTTATCAAAGAGAATCCTGAACTCAAAACACCAGAACTTGAAGCAGCAATAAATGAAGCAGCATTATTGTCTTTACAACTTGAATTAAATTTCATTAAAAAGTGTTACGAATTGGGTGATTTAGAGGGATGTTCTCAGTATGATTTAGAGCATTTTATTAAAAATAGAGTTAACACTAAGTTAGCCGACCTTGGATATAAAGGTATTATCTCAGAAATCGATATGACTGCGGTTGAACGAATGAAATGGTTTGATCATTTATCAGGAGGTAAACAACACACTGATTTCTTCGCAAACAGAGTAACAAATTATAGTAAAGGAAATATGAATTGGGATGAAAGCATTTTTTAATTATGGATAATAATATTTTAGTAGAAGATTACACACAATGGGAACGTGGTAAAGATTATCCCGAATTTTTTGATGATGTAGCATTATCAACAATTTCAAAAGGTTACCTAATACCAGGGGAAACTCCCCGCAAAGCGTATAGACGCGTTGCTAATTCAGTGGCTGAAAGATTAAATCGCCCTGACTTAGCAGCTAAATTTTTTAAATACATTTGGAATGGATGGATTGGTCTCGCTAGCCCTGTTCTCAGTAATACAGGTACTGATAGGGGTTTGCCTATTAGTTGTTTTGGTATTGATACTCCGGATTCGATCCGCGGTATTGGACTCACTAATGCGGAGCTTATGCGCCTTACTTCCTATGGGGGAGGCGTGGGAATATCCCTTAGTCGAATTAGAGGAAGAGGAGCCGAAATTACAGGAAATGGAAAATCAGAAGGAATAGTCCCTTGGGCTAAAATTTATGATTCAACTATTGTTGCTACTAATCAAGGTAGTGTAAGACGAGGAGCAGCATCAGTTAATTTAGACATTAACCACCCAGATATTAACGAATATTTACAAATTCGTCGTCCTAAAGGTGATCCTAACAGACAATGTCTCAATTTACACCAAGCCGTAATTGTAGATGATGCGTTTATGAAGCGATTAAATGATCGAGACAGCGAGGCTATGTCGTTGTGGCTTGAAATACTTAAATCACGTGTAGAAACGGGTGAACCATACATAATGTTTAAGGACAACGTAAACAAAGATAACCCACTAGCGTATAGGATGAATAACCTAGATGTTACAATGACTAACATTTGTTCTGAAATCACTTTACACACAGATGAGGAACATTCATTTATTTGTTGTTTATCTTCTTTAAATTTAGCAAAATATGATGAGTGGAAAAATACTGATGTTGTTGAAGTAGCTACCTATTTCTTAGATGGTGTAATGGAAGAATTTATCGTTAAAACTAATGGTAAAGAATCTATGGAACGCTCAAATCGCTCAGCTAAAAAAGGAAGAGCATTAGGTTTAGGTGTAATGGGATGGCATACGTTTTTACAACAAAAAGGCCTACCATTTAATTCAATTGCCTCAACAGCATGGACTCATACTATATTTAGTGACATTAGACAAAAGGCTGAAGCAGCCTCTAGACAAATGGCTGAAGAATATGGTGAACCATTATGGTGTAGAGGTACTGGTATGAGAAACACACACGTAATGGCAGTTGCCCCTACTGTATCAAATTCTCGTATTAATAGTTGCTCAGCAGGAATTGAACCTCAACCAGCAAATGTTTATGTATTTAACGGAGCTAAAGGAACATTTATAGTTAAAAACCCAGAATTAGAGAAACTTTTAAATTCTAAGAATAAAAATGTAAATAAGGTATGGGATCAAATACTATTAGACAATGGATCTGTAGCTAATTTATCTCATGATATATTAACTGAAGAAGAAAAAGAAATATTTTTAACATTCCCTGAAATAAATCAATTAGGATTAGTACAACAAGCAGCAGTACGTCAAAGATATATTGATCAAACACAATCATTAAATGTTGCTTTTGATCCTACTGATTCACCACGTTGGATAAATCAAGTTCATATGGAAGCCTGGAAATTAGGTATTAAAACACTTTATTATCTAAGAACGGACAGTGTAATTAAAGGAGATTTAGGTTCAAGAACAGCCGAAGATTGCTTGAGTTGTGATGGATAATATATAAATATATATAAAATTATAGGGGGAACATTAGTTCCTCCTTTTTTTTCATATGTATTGACATACAATTAAAACAAATTATTATGAAAAAATTATTAGATTTTATTAAAAAAATCATCGCAATCGTTAAAAATTGGGTAATATCCAATGGAGTTGAAGGTATTTTAGGCTTAGTAGTCGGATTATTCCTTTGGTCTTTTAGTTACAAAATTTATGCAGGATTCGCCTTTGGTGTATTTGCTACTCGTAACTGGGATATAGTAAAAAACTTATTTAAAAAATTTTAATATATGAAGTTTATAAGTGATATATTTACTGAAGATAAAAGAGATGATAAATATTCATCTAAAAAAACACTAGGGGTAATTTCAGGTATACTAGTATGTATAGCTTTTTTAGGAGATGGTTTCCATTGGTTTACAGTAAATCAAGAATTATTTAATTCAATGCTAATATTTTCAGCAACCATGTTAGGAGTATCAACTATTAAAGCTTTCGCCAAACATCCAGAAAAATGAGTAAAGATATAGAATGTCCCAATTGTGGGGCTAAATATGAGGTTAATGTAACTCCAAAACCATCTACATCAGAATCAAAATACATCTGGTTATTTGACAATGGCCACGGTGGCATTATAGATGGTGTATACCAAACAGCAGGTAAAAGATCACCTTTATGGCCTGATGGAGAGATTCTATATGAAGGAGAATTTAATAGAGGTATTGTTAATAGGTTAATGAAGTTATGTACAGATGCCGGAATTGAATGTGTTAATTTAGTTGATACACAAGAAGATATGCCTTTATCTGAACGTACGGATAAAGCTAATGACATCTATCGCCAACAAAGAGATAAAGATGGCAAACCTTGTATTTATGTTTCAATTCATTCTGATGGATTTAGTGATGAGTCAGCAAATGGTTGGTCAGTGTATACCTCAGAAGGTGAAACAAAATCAGATATAATTGCTAGAGTTTTATTAGATAAAGCAACTACAGAATTCCCTGATGAAAAAATGAGGGGGGCAAAAGAATCAAATTTTTGGGTATTAAGGAAAACAGTAATGCCTGCTATCTTATCTGAAAATTTCTTTATGACTAACTCAGAAAATTGTCACAAATACCTACTTTCGGAAGATGGGAGAGATAGGATAACTAAAATTCACTTTGAGATGATTAAAGAAGTTGAAGAAAAGCAACTAGTATGATCAAAAAAATCCAAGAAAGAATATTCCCTTTTATAATTGCTTTATCAGCATTATCAGTAAGTATATCAGCTGCATTTTATTCTGTAAGTGGATTAAGTAAATTATTTGCAGGGGCCGCTTTTGCAGTTATAGTAATGGCGGCTTCCTTAGAAATAGCTAAATTAGTTATTGCTTCTCTTCTATATCAATATAGAAAATCACTTCCTACCTTTCTTAAATATTATCTTTCAGTCGCATGTTTTGTATTAATACTAATTACAAGTATGGGTATTTATGGTTTCCTCTCTTCGGCTTATCAAGAAACAGCAGCTAAAGCTGGAAGTATTGATTCACAAATAGCCTTAATTGAAACTAGAAGGGATAATACTAAAGAACAACTTAGCGTATACACTGGCGAGAAGGAAAGTATCAACAAAGCCGTGGCTGATTTACGTTCCGGTTTAGCTAACAACGTTATACAGTATACTAACGCTGAAGGTGTGTTAATAACTACAACTTCATCTTCAACAAGAAGAGCATTAGAAAAACAATTAGACCAAGCAATAGATAGACAAACTGTAATTAATAATAAAGTAGATGGTTTGAATACTCAATTATTTGATTACGAAACAGAAATAGTAGAAGTATCAATTAATAACGATATAGCAGGAGAATTAGGTCCATTAAAATATCTATCAGGTTTAACTGGTATACCAATGGATAAAATTATCAATTATCTCCTATTAACTATTATATTTGTATTCGACCCACTAGCAATTGCTTTAGTAATAGCAGCTAACTTTGCATTTGAAAAATTAAAACCTAAAACTAAGGAAAATATATATGGTGAAATTGTCCCTGTCGATAATGAAAGTTATGAAATATACAAACCAATTATTGTAGAAGAAGATTGGGATTATGGGTTAGATGAAATTCTTTTAGACGAAGTAGATAATACCCCAGAAGTTAAAGAAGAAATAATAGAAGAAGATAATAGAATTACTCAAGAAGAAGCAGAGAGAATTGCTGATGAAAAGACAGAATATTGGAGGTTAGTAGCACAACAATCAATGAAGCAAAATAATAAACCTTTAAGAACAGAAAATGACATTAAAACATATAATTAATGTTTAATAAACAATATATATTTATTATAAACAAATAAAATGGCAACATATACAAAAGGAGATATGGCTGGTTCTGGAACCGTTTCCACACAAGCTTTTACTAATGGTGATACTTATACGGTTAATATAACACCTCTCCAAAATATTAATATTGGTCAGGTTTACTTTACAATGTCAACCCCAAAATTTGATTCAACCATCCCTTCATATTTTACAGGTACTACATTTACAAATCCAGCATCAAGTGATATTACAATAACTCCAAGTATGATAACATTAGATAATAATGGTTATCACTGGGCTTTTGTTGTTCCAAATTATGGATTAACAGTCCCAGATACTGCTGCCGATGCTTATCTTAATGATATTACTACATCTCCATTAAATATGATTAATGCAGCCTATGCAAGTGTAGCCCTTACAACTGTAAGTGGAGATGGAATAGGTATTGTTGCTGACTTTTTAGTAGCTGGTTTAGCTATTACAGAAGTAAATATAACACGTGGATATAATGCTTCAGCTGGGGATGTATATGAAATACCAGCAGGTGCATTAGGTGCAACTTCTTCAAAAGGAGAAATAACAATACCAAATAATAATAATTTTTCTCAAGTATCAACTTCATTAAGTTTCACACCAGCTATTGATATACCAACAGGCGCCGTTATTATTCAAGGAACGGGTGATATAGGTTGTGAAATAACATAAGAAAAATAGAATAACTTGTATATCTAACATTTCCTCCATATATTTATAACAAAATTAATTAATTAAAAAATACTATGTATAATTACCTTTCCGAAGACCCGGGATCTTGGCCAAATTTCGTTTTGAGATCTGATAATGTAGGGTTACAACTAAACGAAGTAAAACAAAAATTCATTAAAGAACAAGTTGAATATGAAAATATGATGGCTTTTCAAAATGATGCGGGTACTGGAGGAGGAATTCCAGCAAATCCAGTATTAAGTGTAGCATTTGATGCGGCAGCAATAAGCGTAGTATCTGGATTTACTTCAGATATCACAGTAACATTTACAAATCCTCTTCTATCCGTAACTGGAACACCAACACTACAATGTGGTAATAGTTTAGCAGGTGGTGGTTTAACACCAACTGTATACTCATACAATGCAGGTGCTTCTGATTTATCAGCAGGTGAAGTAGTATTTAGAAAAACTCAAGGAGTTAATGTTGATGGTGCTTTAAGTGTAGGTGCAGGTAAAATTACAGGAAAAAATTTAAAAACAGATGCTGGGTTTACAGAAGCAAATACATTAGCGGGAGTTGATACAGCTCAAACAATTACTGGAGTATCAGCTACATATACAGCTGGTGGTGGAGGAACACAAGGTAAAGATGTTGTGTGTACAGTAGCAATTACTGCTGCTGGTGTTGTAACTAGTGCCTTGATAACTTCTATTGCAGATGAAGCTGGATCATATTATATTCCAACTGATACTTTAACAATTGCCTTTGGTGAATTAACAGGAACAAATGCAAGTGGTGGTTCTTTAGTTTATACTATTGGTGCTGCAGGGTTATTAGTTGATACAATAGCAACCCCATTAGATATTAATTACAATTCTGGAGCATCATCAATCAATGGATTGGATAATCGCTTAGTATGGAATTCAAGTTTACCTCTTGCTACTAAAGTAGCATCAGCAACTTAAAAAAATAATTTAAAAATTTCCGCGAAGGGGGTTGGCTTAGCCAATCCCCTTTCGTATATTTACGGGGTAAATGAGGCGCGAAGCCGAGTTAAGTATTAAAAATAAAAAATAAAGGTTATGACAGAACAAGATCAATACAATGCTCAACAAGAGTATAATTATTTCGAAATGTTAGTAAATACTAAAGAGTATGTTACTAAAGATGAATATGAATTCATCATTGCTTATGATCCAACTGAAAAAAATAATTTCAGTTATGTTGGTGATTTTATTCAATTAGGTGATTATTTAAATTTTAACGTTTACAGTGAGCATGATCACGAAAAGCGTCAATATGAAATGGAGATAGGATAATGAAAAAGATATTATATCTACATGGTCTTGAAAGTAAACAAGGCGGAGAAAAAGTTGGTTTTTTAGCAGGTGAATGTGCAGTATATGCTCCTGCAATTGATTATAGAGTAGAAGATCTTCATGGTAAAATTCACAACATTGTAACTAACTTCAAACCAGATCTAATTGTTGGTAGTAGTATGGGAGGGTATGTTGCTCATGAGTTTGCCAAAGCATTTAACCTACCAGCTATCTTATTAAATCCAGCACTTCATAGTCGTAGTTTTGAACCTGATTTAGATACCTTTATTTTAAGTTTTGATACTTCATTTCATGAACGTCAAATTGTATTATTAGGTAAAAATGATGAGGTTATCGATCCTGAACTTACTAAAACAATATTAGGAGATGATAAACGATTTGTAATTGAAGAAGGAGAACATGCGCATAGGACCCCCCTCGATATATTTATCGACATATATAACAAATACATAAATGAACTTTGATTTAAGAAAATACTTAAAGAATAACCTACTTATTGAAGAAATGGTTAAGGATCTTTCTAAACAAGAGGTAATGGATATAGGATTTACTTCAAAAGAAGAAGTTAATAACTTATCATTTGATGTAAGTATCAAAACCTTACCCTCTACTACAGGGATATTACTTCACCAAATTGTAGAAATAGGCGTATTTGACCTCCCAGATGACTATAGGAAAGAAATTAAATTAAAACCCTACCACATTTTGTTTGGGGAAGACAGTTTATCACTTTTTGATGCATTTGGTGTGAGCACAACAGCGGGTTTATCAAGACAAGAATGTGAAGATTATATAGCTAATCTCCACTCAGAAGGTAAAACTGAAGAAGATGATGCTTTTATAGGGGGTTTAGTAAATTTTGCAGGTCCAACATTATACCAATTCTTCAACTTACAATCATTGGAGAGACCAAATAATTTATATAGATTAATACCACACGAATCCTTACACGTTGCTCGAAATTTAATTTCCTTTTTTGAAAACCCTAAAATGGATTCATCAGAAGAGGAGTGGTGGGAAAAACCCGAAAACACATACACAGATCTAAAAGATGCATCCGAAGAGTTTTTTGCAGAAGTATTAGAAAGAGTTACTGAAGTTGCTTTTACAAGGTATAATAAAATAAAATAAAATGGATAATTTCGATTTAAAAAAATATTTAGCTGAAGGTAAATTATACGAAGAAGAAGGGTTTGAGAAAAACTCTTGGGAGTATCTTACAGATGAAGAAAAATCAAAGTTTTCAAAAGAAATATTTGACTTAATAAACAATGCATATGCCCCTATAGGAGGTAATCCAAACTACCAATCACCATCAGATGTAGATGGTAGTGAAGGTGATGCTAATTATCTAGTAATTGATTTTGATGATGACCCAGAATTTGATGCGGTTGTTGTTGATAAAAGAAAATCATCTGGGGTAAAAGGAGCAGCTCTGGGTCATGATGGATCTAAAGCAGCAAGGTCATTATCAGTTAATTTCTTAGCTATAATGTTAAAAAATAAAGGACATTACATTGAAGTTTCGGGTAAATTAAAAGATATTTTAATAGATAAAGGTGTTCCTATAGTAACAGATGAGGAAACAATTAGAACTGCTTTAAAAGGTAAAGATATTGAAATAAATGATGATGGAACTTATCAACGTTCACTTGGTGGTAAAATACACACTAAAACAATGATGGGAAATCCATTATAAATTTGGCTTCCCTAAGGGAAGTTCGTATATTTAGGTATAAATAAAGGTTATGACACATCAATATAATGTAGAAAATGAGGAACTTATCCTTCAAGAAATTGCCAAGTTAAAACCTCTAACTTACAATCGATTTAGATGGTGGCGTCGTTATGATCAGCCAAATAATCCATTAGATAAAAAAGCTCAATTATTAAGTAAAATCCAAAATGGAGATTTAGAATTTTCCCATTTCTGGTGGCAAGCTAAATTTACAGAAATGGAATTAAATCAAAAAGCAAACGAGTGTATAGACCACCACCATTACTTAGAAGCATGCCAAGTAGATAGAGCTCGTAGAAAACGTTTATATCAGGATTTTGATAAAAGTGAAAGTGAAATGCTTGCTTATATTTGTAAGGAATTTACTAAGGAATTTCGTATGACTAAAGAAAATTATGAAAATGAAATAATGGAGTTTGGAGGCTCATTAGAAGAGTTGTATCATCACTGCACAATTATTTATGGCAAAAAATATAAAATCCAATCTAAAAGAGGAAGACCAAAAAAATATGAATAAATTAGACGAACAATACCGAGGTATTTTAGCTGAACTCCTCTACAACGGGAAAGAAAAAGAAGATAGAACCGGAACCGGAACTCTATCTAAATTTGGAATGCAAATTAGACATAATATGAAAGATGGGTTTCCTTTATTAACTACCAAAAAGATAGCAGTTAAAACTATGATGACTGAATTAAAGTGGTTCTTAAAGGGAGATACAAACATCAAATATTTAGTTGATAATAATTGTAATATATGGAACAGCGATGCGTATAAACATTATGTAATATGTACACCCACCCCTCCAGGAACTCCTGCTAGATTAACTCAAGAAGAGTTCATTAATAAAATCAAAACTGATGATGAGTTTGCTAAAAAGTGGGGTGAGTTAGGTCCTATTTACGGTAAGCAATGGAGACAGTGGAAACAATTCATACCCTATAATGTAACAAAAGAAAATTGTCAAGTTGCAGTTAAAGTTACAGACCAAATCCAAAATCTAATCAACGAACTAAAAACAAATCCAGATTCTCGTAGACTTATGGTTAATGCTTGGAATGTTGGAGAATTAGACCAAATGACTCTTCCTCCTTGCCATTACGGATTTCAATGCTATGTTGCTGATGGTAAATTATCTTTAATGTGGAGTCAACGCTCAGTAGATACATTCTTAGGTTTACCTTTCAATATAGCAAGTTACGGAATGTTATTAATGTTGTTATGTGAGGAAACAGGATATGAACCAGGAGATTTAATTGGTAATCTCGGAGATGTTCATCTATATAATAACCACTGGGAGCAAGCAAAAGAACAAATTAGTAGAGATGGTTTTGATTTACCTACTATTAAATTATCAAATGTAAATATTTTAAATGGAGAGTTTGACTATCAATTAATAAATTATCATTTCCATCCAAGTATTAAAGCACCATTAAGTAATTAATATATGAAACGAATTAAAAAAATATTAAAGAAATATTGGAGTCTAATAATAGGAGTAAATTTAAGATGATAGAATTATTAAAACATAGTCTTGGACTTTGCGGAGAACATTGGCATCCAAATATTTTTACTTTTCTTTTAAGTGGACTTGGAGTAACACCTGCTTTTAATTATATTTATGTTAAATTAAAAAGTTATGATAAAAATAAGTCATGAAACTCCTTTATGTTTACTAGAAGATAGTAGATATTTCAATGATTACGATTATGCTTTAGTCCACCTTTTAGACGAAGAACCAGAATATGCTAAGTATTTTTTAAAATCTAGGGAAAAGGGAAGACATATTATTTTAGATAATTCCCTTCATGAACTTGGAGAAAGCTATGGTGATGAAGGTTTACTAAAATGGGTTGATAAACTACATCCACAAGAATTTATTATACCTGATGTATGGCAAGATAGAAATGCATCTGTAGTAAATGCTCGTAAATGGGCTCAAATTGAATTACCTAAAGGAGTAGAAAAAGTAGCAGTAGTTCAAGCAACTACAATTCATGAAGCTTCTACGTGTTATCAAACCTATAAAGATTTAGGATATAAAAAAATAGCATTTTCTTATGGTGCTAGTTATTACAATGACATTGTGCCTCACCCAAACAAACATTTAGGTAAAGCATTAGGACGATTATCAGTAATTTCAGCTTTATACGAAATGAAAGTAATATCTCAACATGATAGAATACACTTACTTGGTTGTTCAGTGCCACAAGAATTTGGTTGGTATCGCGGGTTTCAATGTATTGAATCAATAGACACATCAAATCCAGTAATGGCGACGTTAGAAGATATTCGTTATTCAAATGCAGGATTAGACAAAAAACCGGAAGCAAATATGAATAACTATTTTTATATGAATGATAGTGATATTAATTTTGAATTATTAACACATAATTTAACTAAATTTAAAGAAATAAACGATTTATAAAATGGCAATACTAAGAAGAATGGTTACCTATACTGATTACAGATGGGAAGAAACAGAAGAATTAACCCCAGAGCAGTTAGTTAAGTGGAAATCAGAGGATGAGGACCTACAAGAAGAAGTTTTAGACGAAGTTGAATTTGATTTTAAACATGATAAATGTCTTGAAGATTCAGAATATCCAGAACTAATAGAAGACGAAGATGGCGAATAGTAATAGAACGGAGATCTATATAGAAGGATCTAAAGAAGCAATTGACAATTTTGTAGAACGATTTGACAAATGTCATGATGGTCCTTACCCAAATCAAGAAGAAAATCCTCACATTGCCGATGAATTTGGAGCAGATGCTGAATTATTTATTGATAAAGTTGGTTCAAAGTGGATCCAAATTTGGGATGAAGGTATTTATCACTCAAGCGATAATAGATGTGAAATTTATTTAGATACAGCTTGGTACCCACCATCAGATATGATTTTAGAAATTTATAGACAAATGGCTGAAATTGATGATGAAATTAAAGTATCAGGTAAGTATTGGGATGAAGGATATCAACCAATTGGTGTTTTTGAAGTATATTATGGACAGATAATTGAGGAACAAGATCATGACTTAGATGAATCTGAATGGGATGAAGAAATTGAAGCAGAAGGTGAGCAGGAATATGATAGAAACTTCTGGGAAGAGGTAGTAGATCCTGCGTTTACTGTACTTCAAGAGAGATTAGATAAAGTAATGAAAGAAATATAAAATATGTTAAATAGACAATCAATACGAAGTAATAAAAAAATATACGTAGATAAAAAACGTGTAGAAGATAAAGATGTAATTATTGGGTTAAGTAAAGACTGGAGTGAAAAACAAGAAATATTTTTTCGCAAAATGTTACAGCAAGGTGGGGAATTTACATTAAAAGGTGTAGATTATATGATTCGAGTTACTGAACCACTTCGTAATAGTAAAGGTGAATTAGATGCACCATCCCCCGAACATAAAGATGAGGATTAGCCTATATCCATAAACATACCTGGCAAATATAATATGCAATTAGAAATGAATTTTAACAAAGGAAAACACGTAGTAGTATCACTTTCAGGTGGTATGGATAGCTCAACGTTGTTGCTTAAGGCACTAAATGAGTATGACACAGTAACAGCTTTATCATTTGACTATGGTCAAAAACATAGAGTTGAATTAGAAAGAGCTCAATCATTAGTAGATTATTTAAATGATAAGTGTAGCGATGAAGAGTGTTACGGAGGTTGTAGAATTAAATACCAAGTTATTAAACTAGATGGATTAGTAAGTCTACTTGACTCAGCTTTAGTAGAAGGTGGTGATGAAGTTCCTGAAGGGCACTATGCTGAAGATAATATGAAAGCAACAGTTGTTCCTAATAGGAATAAAATATTTGCTTCTATTACTCAAGCCGTTGCTCTATCAGTAGCAAATAGGACAGAAGAAAACACAGATATTGCTTTAGGTATACATAGTGGAGATCATTCAATATACCCAGATTGTAGACAAGAATTTAGAGATGCAGATGATGAAGCTTTTAGATTAGGTAATTGGGAAGCTGATCGAGTAGGTTATTGGACACCATATTTAGAAGGAGACAAATTTACTATCCTCCAAGATGGAGAAATATTATGCAAAGAATTAAATATTAATTTTGATGAAGTTTATAAAAGAACTAACACTTCTTACAAGCCATACCCTAGTGGTAATAGCGATTATAAGTCTGCTTCCAGTGTGGAGCGTATTGAAGCTTTTATTCTACTTGGAAGACCAGATCCAGTCCAATATGAAGACGAAACGGGAGAAGTAGATTATGAAACTGCTCGAATTTATGTAGAACAAATACTTGCAGCACATGCTAAAGAACAATTTAATAAAGTAAGAACATCAAATAAATTAAATATAAAATAATATGAGCGACGGTAAAACAGAAGCAATGAGAGGTATTAACTTTGGATATAAAATACCATCCGGTGATATTAAACATATGCCTAACCAAAAATGGCATAAAATTATTTCATTTATAAAATCAGGAGTTAGAATATTGGGTTATTGCTTTATCCCCTTTAGTTTGGTTACCGCAACCATTTTACTTATATTAAGTGAAATAATAGGAATAGTAGAAGAATTAGTATAAAAATTAAATTAAAATAAATAAATTATGAACAAGCAATTATGGTATTTCTCAGCAGATTGGTGTGGACCTTGTAAAACATTTGGTCCTACTATGGATCGTTTAGAAGCTAGTGGAAATGTAGGTAAAATTAATAGAATTAACATCGATCATGATGCCCATGCATTAACTAGATTTGGTATTAAAAGTGTTCCAACTGTAATCCTAGTAGAAAATGAACAAGAAGTAAAACGTTTTGTAGGTGCTAAAACAGAACAACAAGTAATGGAGTTTTTCAATGGGTAAATTTCAATCAAGTAAAGTATTTGATGGATTTTCAACTGTATTCCGTCAATGGAAAGCAAATACTACTCACTGTCAGTTTATCCATGGTTATGGTATATCTTTTAAGGTATATTTTGAAGGTAGTTTAGATGATCGTAATTGGGTTTGGGATTTTGGTGGTATGAAGCGTGCTAAAACATTAATTGACGGTATGCAACCTAAAGCATGGATGGATTATATGTTTGATCATACTACAATCATTGCTGAAGATGATCCCTTCCTAGACGCTTTTAAGGATATGGAAGAATCAGGGGTAGCTCAAATTAGAGTAATTCCTGCTACAGGTGCCGAGAAGTTTTCTGAATATATATTTAATAAATTAAATGAATTTGTGAAAACTGAAACTGAAAATAGAGTTAGAGTAACAAAAGTTAAATTTATGGAGCATGGTAAAAATGCTGCTTATTACGTAGAGTAAATATGAACCCAAAATTATGGAATAAAACGGCTCCTTTAGGTCGTATTGAAGATTATGATAAAGTACTTCCTGTACTTGAAGTATATCGTTGTGTACAATCAGAAGGAAGTAGATTTGGACGACCAACTATTGCTGTTAGAACTACAGGATGTACACATAGATGTTTCTTTGGTGAAGGAGGTTGGTGTGATAGTTGGTATACTTCAATACATCCTGAAAAAGGTGGATTTACATTTAATGACATTGTTAAAATTTACGATGATAACCCTCATGTAAAAGAAATGATGTTAACAGGTGGTAGCCCAACTATGCATCCGGCATTAGTAAATGAATTAACCCACTTTGCAAATGAGAGAGATATTTTAATTACTATTGAAACTGAAGGTTCTCATTACTTAGAAACGGATTACCCAATTGGTCTTATTTCACTATCCCCTAAATTTAGTAATAGTGTTCCAGTTGTAGGAGCTATGACTCCAAATGGTTCAATTACAGATGAGAAAATGGTTCAAACCCATAATCGTCTTCGCCTCAATACAGAGGCTATATTAGCTACTATGGCTTATCATACTGATTATCATTATAAACCAGTATGGGATGGTACAGATGAAGGTCTTGCTGAAATAGAGGACTATAGACAAAAACTAAATATTCCAAAAGACAAAACATTTGTTATGCCTGCTGGTGATACTAGAGAAACATTAATTGAAATGTATCCTTTAGTATTTGAAATGTGTGCTGAGCATGGTTATAATATGACTGGAAGAGATCATATTATTGCTTATGATACTAAGCGACAAGTATAATGAATAAAGCACTAGAACTACTAACCCAAATTGAGGAAAATGTTTCAGTGTGTTGTGCTATTACTATGGAGCCGGAAGAAGTTCTGGCTCTAATAGACGAATTAAGAGAAATATTAGAAAATAAAATAAAATGAAAGACGGAAAATTAGTAAGTCTTGGCTTTTCAGTAGGCCATGATAAAGGAGCAGTTCTTATTATAGATGATAAAGTACAAGTTGGTATAATGGAAGAAAGATTATCTCGAGTAAAACGAGATAAACCATTTAATACTGACTTACCTCTTAAATCTATTAACTATTGTTTAGAAGAAGCAGGTCTTACATATGATGATGTAGATACATATTGTTACAATACAGCAGAAATGGAAGATTTTGTTGAAGAACAATTTATGGTTTATTTAGCCCAACCTGCTAAAAAATTAGTATTTGTCCCTCACCACGTGGCACACGCTTATTCTACATTTATGGCTTCCGGATATGAGGAAGCAGCAGTAATAGTAGCCGATGCTATGGGTAATGTTCATTCTCCAAATAGTAAAGCACACAAATATTTTAAAGAAAAATATGGAGATTTACCTAAATTACCTAATGGATTGAAATGGGGAGAATCAATTACTTTATTTAAGTTTACTAAATCAAGTTATGAGGAAGTACTTAAAAAATGGATTAAATACCCAGAACCTTACACATACGAAGATGAAGAATTATCTATAGGTTGTATGTATGCTCAAGGCACAATGCAATTGGTTTATGATAAAAAAGTAAAGAATTGGCAAGCTGGAAAATTAATGGGATTAGCATCATATGCTGATCAAAAATGGTTAGATAATGAACCGTTTATTGCTAATATCATTGAAGATGATGATGGGAATATTGTAGATTTTTATATTCCTGGAACACAAGTATATCCTGAAATTAATTATAATGCTGACTTTAGACGTAAATCAAATGTAGCTGGCATTTATCAAAGAGAACAAGTTCGTTTAACAACAATGCTAACTAAATATGTTAAACAACTAACAGGATTAGATAATATTTGTTGTTCTGGGGGTTCATTTTTGAATTGCAATGCAAATGAAGCAGTAATTAAATCTGAATTATTTAAAAATTGTTATTTTACCCCACCTGCTGATGATAGTGGTATTCCATTAGGTGCTGCTTTTTATGGTTATCAACAATTACAAAAAGATAAAACAATTCATAATAATCATTTCCTAAGCCCTTATTTTGGTAAAACATATAGTAGAAATGAAATTGTAAAAGATATTCAATCATATTTAAAACTTGAAGGAGAAGAAAATGATTTCTTTAAAGATAATAATATAATTCATTTTAATACTCGTAAAGAAAGAGATAATTATATAACTTCTCAATTAATGGAACATAAACCAGTAGCCATTTTACAAGGTGGGTCTGAAATTGGTCCTAGAGCATTAGGTAATAGAAGTATAATAGCAAATCCATCAATGTATTGGATGAAAGATTATATTAACCATGATATCAAAAAAAGAGAATGGTATAGACCATTTGCCCCATCAGTATTATTTGAACACCAATCCGATATATTTGATTTAGATGTATTTTCTCCTTATATGTTAGTTACAACTACAGTTAAAGAAGAATGGAAATCAAAAATCCCAGCAGTTGTTCATACTGATGGTACTTCAAGATACCAATCAGTAACAACAGAAATGAATGAATCTTATTACAACTTAATTAATACATTTTATAAAGAAAGTGGATTACCAGTAGTATTAAACACTTCATTTAATGGTCCTGGAGAACCTATTGTAGAAACACCTATGGATGCTATTCGTAGTTATATTAAAAACGATATGCCTATATTAGTATTAGAAGATATAGTTATTGAAAAAAAAGATTATAGAATATACTAATATGAAAGAATTAATTACAGCTAAAGATATTGATATTCAAACAAAAATTATAGGTAAACAAATTGCGGATAACCATAGAGGGGATAAAACACCAGTTATAATGGTGGGTTTACTTAATGGTTGTTTTGCGTTTTACAGCGATTTAGTTCGTGCTATGCCAATTGCGGTGGAATGTGATTTTATGCGCGTTAAATCGTATACAAAACGCAAACAAGGCGATATACAAATCACTAAAGACCTAGAAACACCTGTAAAAGGTAAGCATGTTTATATTGTAGATGATATCTATGATACTGGAAATACTATGGCAGCTGTTATAGAATATTTAGAAGTAAAACACCCAGCTTCAATCTCAATAGTAGCTTTAGTTACAAGAAAAACATCACCAAAACCCAAAAAACAAAAATTATATAAGGCATTTACAATTGATGATGAATGGTTAATTGGTTTTGGAATGGATGATAGTAAAGGATTTAACAGAAATTTACCTTCAATTTGGGCTTTGTAAATAGGGTTCGTATATTATATTAAATAAAAAGTTATAAATGGAAAACAAACGTAGAAAAATCCACGAAGAATTAGAAGTGGTACAAACCGGTTTCGCAAATGGTGTTGCTGAAGGTTTCCCACTTAATAGTGATCAAAAACAAGAAATGATTGATAAGGCAACTATTGCTTATGGATGGTTTTTAGATGCTTTAAAGTGTGATTGGAGAAATGATCCAAATTCAATGGAAACACCTAAACGAGTAGCAAAAGCATATGTAAATGATTTATGGGCTGGACGTTACACAGCAATGTCCCCTATTACTTCATTTCCAAGTGACGGATATGATGGAATTATAATCGAGAGAAACATACCATTAACCAGTATGTGCTCACACCACCACCAAACAATTGGAGGTGTAGTTCATGTTGGTTATATTGCTGGAGATGAAGGTCAAGTAATTGGATTATCTAAATTAAACCGAATTGTAGAATTATTTGGTCGTAGAGGAGCTATCCAAGAACAACTAACATCAGCTATTCATAATGCTGTAGATAAAGTTACTGAAGGTAATAGAGGTGTTATTATTACAATAGTAGCAGGACATAATTGTGTAAGTTGTAGAGGCGTTAAACATCAAGGTGCCTCAATGGTTACAACTAAAGCATCAGGAGTATTTAGAGAAAATGATAATTTGTCTCGTAAAGAATTCTTCGATAGCTTAAAAATAAATAATGGTGGACATCAAATATAAAAATTAAAATAAATAAAGTTATGAGTTATTGGACAGGAAAAGTCGTTATCAAAACAGAAGATGAACGAGGTAAAGTAAAAAAAACAACAGAACAATTTCTAATTGATGCTGAGTCAGCTACTGAAGCTGAAGTCAAAATCTATAAGGAATATGAAGGTTGGAATGGTGAATTTGAAATTATGGGGGTAAATAAGTCTCGTATTATTAAAATATTAGTATAATGAATAAGTTCGAAGAAGAAGTAGAAGTAGCACTCCTCAATAGTTTAGGTCTATTGAATTCATTAAGAGATAGAGATCAATTAAGTATGATCCCTGAAAATGAATGGGCATCAGCAACTGCAAAGAAAATTGCTAATACGTTTAAAGGGGACTATGTTCCCTTTGTAAGCGAAGTAGAAGAGTTTAATGCAACGATGGGAAAACCTAATAACTATGAACCTACAATACCTGAAAACACTAAAGAATGGATGTTTGTTTATGACTTCATTCTCGAAGAACTTGAAGAATACAAAGCTGCCTGTGAAGCGGGCGATATTGTTGAGGTGCTTGATGCTTTATGTGACATTGCCTACGTTTCAATTGGTAACGGAGCTATGCTTCATGGTCTTAAAGATAAATTATGGGATGCATATCAAGAAGTCCAAGGGAGTAATATGTCAAAGGCTTGTAATAACGAAGAAGAGGCACAAGCAACGGTTGAAAGACGTTCTAAAGAGCAGGATGAACCGTGTCACTACGAGAAGGTTGGAGAATATTTTATTGTCTATAGATCACGTGATAGGAAGGTAATGAAAAATATAAATTATTATAGACCCGACCTAAAGCAATTTTTTTAACAGAAGGGGTTGGTTTTACCAACCCTTTTTTGTATATTTACGTCAAATAAAAAGTTATGTACCAATCCGTTTACTACGATAGAGATGAAAAGCATTATTATCTAAGAGATGATAAGAAAGGTTGGAAACATTTTCAATATTGGCCTACATTTTATGCTGCTCACGAAGATGGTGAGTTTGAAACTTTAGAAGGTGTTAAAGTATCCCCAGTTAAACGAATGGATAACTGGAAAGATCCTAAATATTATGAAAAGGATGTAGATAAAAATACACGTTTATTAGTAGATATGTATTATGAATCTGATGAAACCCCAACATACCATAATACAGTATACTTAGATATTGAGTGTGAGATTGCAGGGGCTTTAACACCTCAAAACATCAGGGATCCTAAAGGTAAGATTACCGCTATTGCTCTATATGATAATAATAGTAAAAAATATTACTGTTTAATTTTAGATGAGAAAGGTAAAATGTCTAAAACAGTTAATGATGATAAGGAAATTATTCCATATTTAACTGAAAAAGAATTACTTAGTGGTTTTTTAGATATTTGGATTGAATTAGACCCTACCATTATTACAGGTTGGAATAGTGCATTTTTCGATATGCCTTATTTATACAATCGTATTAGATTAGTATGTGGTGAGGAATTAGCAACATTTTTATCCCCTATAAGAAAAGTAACATATAATGAATATAACTCAGAGAATCCAATTACTATTGGAGGTATTAATCATCTCGATTATATGTTATTATTTAAGAAATTTATTACCAAACAAGAACCAACATACCGATTAGGTGAAATAGGTAATAAATATGTTAAGTTAGATAAAATAGAATATCAGGGATCATTAGATAGATTATTTGAGGAAGATATAAATAAATTTATCGATTATAATATTCGAGATGTTGAGATTATTGTTGAATTAGAGCAAGTAATGAAATTCCTCGAATTAACAGTTACAATTGGTCATTTATGTCATACAACTTATGAATCAATATATTATTCAACAGTATTAAATGATGGTGCTATTTTAACTTACCTAAAACGTAAAGGTATTGTTTCACCAAATAAACCAACAACTTATAACCCATCATTAAGAGATATTAGTGTTAAAAAAGCTGAATACGAATATAAAAAGGCTAAAAGTAATATATACGCATCTCCTAAAGAATTAGATAAAGCAAAGGAAACGTATGAGGAAATAATATCATTAGCTGAATATGCTGGTGGTTATCTAAAAGACCCAAACCCCGGATTATATGAATGGGTGATTGATCTCGATTTTACTTCGTTGTATCCGTCGATAATCCGTTCTCTCAATATAGGCATCGAAACATTAGTAGGCCGCATTGTAAACAACGGTAAATACGATAATCAATGGTCACTTAAGGAGTTAAAATCAATGGATCCTGAGAAACTTGTTGAAATTGAAAAATTAACTCCAAATAAACAAATAAAAAAATCAACAGCTAAGGTAGGTGATTTAATTCATTTGATTGAAGAAGGTGATATGCTCATATCAGCACCAGGAGTTATTTTCCGTAAAGATAAATCAAGTGTTGTATGTGAAATATTAGCTGATTGGTTTGCTAAACGTCAAGAATATAAGGCGTTAATGAAAAAAGCATACAAAGCAGGTGATAAGGTAAAGGGTGAATTTTATAATAAACGTCAACATGCTTACAAAATTAAGTTGAATGATGTATATGGTGTATTCGCTATTAATGGTTGGAGATATACTGATGGCCATAAAATAATCAGTAAAGCTATTACATTAACAGGTCAACGTTTAACTCAAGATTCAATTACATTTGTTAATGATTGGATGAATGTACAATTAAATACTGAAGATAAAGATTATATAGTAACATCAGATACTGATTCATTATTTGTTCAAGTAAAAGACTTAGTACTGCTACGAAAACCAGAATTAGAAGGTGCTAGTAGGGAAGCTATTGTAGAAGAAGTATTATTAATAGCTACAGAAATACAAGATTTAGCTAATGAAAATCTTCATGTAATGGTTAAAGAATTATTTAATATCGATTATCCTAATGAACCTCATTATTTTGAGTTAAAGCAAGAAGTAGTACTTGAACGAGGATATTTTGCTGGTAAAAGACGTTATGCCCAGTTTATAGTAAATAAAGAAGGTGTTACAACTGAAGAACTAGATATGAAGGGATTAGATCTAATGAAATCTAACTTTCCACCTCTATTTAAAAAATTTGGTGAACGAATATTAACTGAGATTATGTTTGGTAAACCTAAATCTCAAATTGATGCTGAAGTGTTAGAATTTAGAGAATCACTTAGATCTGTTGATTGGAAGCAAATATTAAAACCAACAGGTCTTAAGAAAATGAAAGAGTATCTTGCTGGACCTCCAAATGCAGGTGAAATATTTTCTAAATTAAAGTTAAAATGTCCCATTAATACTAAAGCAGCTATATTTTATAATGATTTTATCCGCTTTAAAAAACAGGATACAAATTTCCCAACATTCCAAATTGGTGATAAGATGTATATTGCTAAATTAAAAAACAACCCATTTCGTATAGATGTTATAGGATTTAATGGATATAATGACCCTCCAGAAATCTTAGAATTTATAGAAAAATACATAGATAGAGATGGACTATTTGATTCAGTAATTAGGAATAAACTAGAAAATGTGTATTTGGATATTGGATGGGGAATGCCTATATTTAATGCAAAAGTAAATAAATTTTTTCAATTTTAAAATATGATAGATAAATTAAACTTAGTAAGTATTATTTCTAAATACCATTTGAATGGTATGGTTGAAGCAGTCCGTTGGGATATTAAAGAACAAAACCTAAGTATTGGTTTTAATTCACCCTCAAAAGAAATGATAGGTAATATAGAATTTACAGGTTTTCCACTTGAAGATTCAACTATCGCTTTAAGTAATACAACACAATTAAATAAATTAGTTGCTATTACTAATGGTTATGTAGAATTGAGCTATAGAAAACAACACAATCTTATAACCAAACTTATTATATCAGATAATAATTACACCCTTGATTATTCATTAGCAGATTTGATGTTAATTCCTAAGGCAGGTGGTTTACAAATCGAACCTGAATTTAGTGAAATAGCAGAAATAGACAATGAAAGTATATCAGCAATTGTTAAAGCAAAAGGTGCATTAGCAGATACAGATACTGTAGTAATTCGTTATAACCCTAATGATGATAGTGAGGATAGAATAGAAATGTGTTTCGCTGGTAATATACAACATTCAAATAAAGTATCATTCTTTATCCCAGATGTAAATGTATCTGAAAAATTTAAACAATTAGAGAAAGAAGACCATCCACATTATAACTCTAATATGATTAAAGAAATCATGTATTGTAATAAAGATATGGTATCGGGTAGAATGAGTATTTCCTTAGAAGGTATTATGAAGATAGAATTTGAGGGGGAAAATTTAAAAAGCACATATTACCTTGTATCAAAAGAAAAATAATAACATACGTATAATAAAGACAAATTGCATAGCTAGGGCACGCAGTTACGTTTTTTTAAAATTAAACCCGAGTAGCCAAGGCACTCACAAATAAAAAATGATATGAGTACATTAAAAATCAATGAACGAAATCCGTTCGACATTCTATTTAGAAATTTCTTCAACGCTGAAGAACAGTTTGCTCCGGCATTCAATTCCAAACCATCCCATCCCTTAGACATTTATTACGACGATGAAGGCTTACACTTCGAAGTTGCATGTACTGGACTCACTAAAGAAGATATTTCTATTAGTGTTGAAGGGGATTTATTAAAAATTAGTTATAAAAAACCCGAAGGCGAAATAGATTTCACTGGTTATATTTACCATGGTTTATCCAAAAAGTCATTTGACTTAGGATATAAAATCTCCTCTAAATTTAATTTAAGTAAAATTAATGCAGAAATGGAAAATGGATTATTAAAACTCCATCTCCCAGTTTCAGAGGAAGCAAAATCAAAATCAATTAAAATTAAATAAAAGTTTTACAAGTAAAGCGTGTCCTAGCGCAATTTTGTTCGTATATTCACGGCATAATAAAAATAAGTTATATGGCAAACACCACAATTAAAGATCAGTTACTAGAGCCTTTTTACATAGGCAAAGACAATTACGGTTACACCGTTTATGAAGTAATCAAACCTAAAGAAAACATTTCTGGAGAGAAAGGAAAAGGTATAGATTATGAAAAACCTGTATCCCACCATTCTGAATTCGGAGCTGCTCTTAAGAGGGTTGCAAAAGAAAAACTTCACGTTGATGATAAAAGTTATTCTTCTATAAAAGAATATATTTTAGAATTTCAAGATCAACAACAACTATTAAAACAATTAACAAATTTAGGAATATGAAATTAGAAGCACTATTTAACGCAGTGATCGTTAAACCAGTAGAAGTAGAAGAAACAATGTATGGTAACATTGTTGTACCTGATATGGGTAAAGAGAAAAACCAAACAGCAGAAGTAATAGCAGTAGGACCTGGTCACTATTCAATTACAGGAGACAATTTTATCAAAACTACACTATCAGTAGGAGACAAAGTAATCTTACCAACAATGGGATACACAAAACTCGAATGGGATGGTGAAGAGTTATTAATTGGTAAAGAAAACGATATTTTAGCAAAAATAAATAATTAAAAAATGAGTAAAATTATAGAATTTGGACCAGATGCACGTAAACAACTGGTTTCAGGTATTGACAAATTGGCAGATGCTGTAGTAGCAACGTTAGGACCAAATGGTCGTAACGTAGTTATTTCAAATGCCCAAGGTTACCCACAATCAACTAAAGATGGTGTAACAGTAGCAAAATCCATATCTTTAGAAGATAATGTAGAAGAAGTAGGAGTACAGATGGTAAAACAAGCAGCAATTAAAACTGCAGACGTTGCTGGTGATGGTACTACAACATCTACTTTATTAGCTCGAGAAATGGTAAAAGCAGGTTTAAACCATCTTAATAACGGTGCCAATGCTGTTGATATTAAACGTAGTATTGATACTGCAGTTAATCAAGTAGTTGGTACAATACGTAAAAACATTTCTGAGGATATTTCATCTGAAGAACAACTTAATCAAATTGCTACAATATCAGCAAATAATGACTCCGAAGTTGGAGAGCTTATTTCTACAGCAATGGGTAAAGTAGGTCGTGATGGTGTTGTTACTATTGAAGAATCTAAATCAGGTGATACTTACCTTGAAACAGTTGAAGGTATGCAGTTTGATAGAGGTTATAAATCTCATTATTTTGTAACTGATAATAATACAATGACTTGTAATTTAGAGGATACCCTTGTATTAATGGCTGATAAAAAAATTACTCAAGTAAAAGAATTATTGCCAATTTTAGAAGCTGTTTCTAATCAAAATAAATCACTACTAATTGTAGCTGAAGATATTGATAGTGAAGCATTAGCTACTCTTATTGTTAATAAAATGAGAGGTACAATTAAAGTAGCAGCTGTAAAAGCCCCAGATTTTGGAGATCGTAGAAAATTAATTTTAGAGGACATGGCTGTCTTAACAGGTGGACAAGTATTCAGCACTGAAAAAGGAATGAAACTTGAGAAATTCAGCTGGGAATGGTTTGGAGAGGCACGTTTGGTAACAGTAACTAAAGATGAAACAACAATTATCGATGGAAAAGGAAGTGCAGAATCGATACAAACACGTATTGAGGAAATACAACACCAAATCGAAAAAACAGTATCCTCTTTCGAACAAGAAAAACTCCAAGAAAGACTCGCGAAATTCGTTGGAGGAGTAGCAGTTGTTCACGTAGGTGGATTAACTGAAACCGAAATGAGAGAGAAAAAAGATCGTGTAGATGATGCATTACATGCTACTAAAGCAGCACTTGAAGAAGGTATTGTACCTGGAGGTGGATCTGCTTTATTATATGCACGTGAAGTAATTAATAGAGATAGTATTGGTGCCCAAATTGTATATCATGCATGTGGTAAACCATTTGAACAAATATTAACCAATGCTGGTTATTCACCTGTAGACGCTCAATTACTATCTAAAGAACACCTAATTAATTCAGGTAACGATACATGGATGGGTTATAATATTAAAACTGAATCTATTGTTAATATGAAAGAAGCAGGTATTATTGATCCATCAAAAGTAACTCGTACTGCTTTAGAAAATGCAGCATCAGTAGCAGGTACTATTTTATTAACAGAATGTGTTGTAGTTGACACTCCAGAAAGTAAAGATGAAGTTGATCCTATGGCTGGAATGATGGGAGGAATGATGTAATGAAACAAAAACAAGAATTCTTAGAATTAATCGCAAATAGACAAGCCCCAGGAGATTCCTGGGTGCTTGTTGGCGATAAGGTGATACATAAATCACTTACTGAAGCTTTAGAAGCTTGGTTTGGAAAAACAGGTGAAAAAGTTGAGTTTAGACTTGCTCCTTTAGATAGTAAATTATATGCTATTCGTTCTGAGGAAGTTGAAATAAAGGAACCAGAAGCAAAGAAATTTTCAATATATGGGGATTATCAAATATAAGTTCGTATATTAACGTCAAATAAAAAGTTATGATAAAAAAAGAACATTCCCTTTGGGTTGAGAAGTATCGTAGTACTAATTTAGATACTTATGTCGGTAATGAAAATATTAAAAAAACAATCCAACAATATCTTGACCAAAATGACATTCAAAACTTTATATTTAGCGGACCTGCAGGTACGGGTAAAACAACTTTGGCAAAACTTATTGTCAACAATCTCGATTGTGATTACATTTATATTAACGCATCCGATGAACGTGGAATTGATACTATTAGGGATAAAGTATCGGGGTTTGCAAGTGCTGCGTCGTTTAAAGGTATTAAAGTAGTTATATTAGATGAGGCTGATTTTATTACAATTCAAGGTCAAGCGGCACTTAGAAATGTAATTGAAACATATTCACGTACTACTCGTTTTATATTAACGTGTAATTTTGTAGAACGTATTATTGATCCTTTACAATCACGTTGTCAGGTACTAAAAATTGTACCTCCATCAAAGGCAGATATTGCTAAACACGTAGCTAATATTATTGAGCAAGAAGATGTAGATTATGAAATAGATGATATTAAATTATTAGTTAATCAATTCTACCCAGATTTGAGAAAAATGCTCAACACAGCACAATTATCAACTCATGAGAATAAATTAGTAATTGATAAATCTATAATTGTATCCTCAAACTATATGCCTCATGTAGTGGGAGAATTATCAAAATCAAAACCTAGTTGGAAGGAAATTCGTCAAATAATAGCTAATGCTAATATTAAGGATTATGAAGCATTATATCGTTATCTTTACGATAGCGCTTCCAAATATGCTGATGGAAATGAAGGTATGGTTGCTATTTATATTAATGAATATTCTTACCAATCTAATTTCCGTATTGATAAAGAAATTAATGTTATGGCATTAATTGCTAAACTAATAGAATTAAAATGAAACAATTCCTAAAATTTACAATAATTTGGATTAGCCAAAATTTGGCAATACCATTCTGGATGGTAGGGCATGTTCATTTAATGACAACCGTATATGAAGACATACAAGAGTTTATAGCCAGCTTCGGTATGAATATTATAGTATTAATTGGCTTTTATTTAGATTATAAACAACAAAAACAATAGAAAAAATGGCACAACAACCACCACAACAACCACAACTTGATTTGTCAAAGACAACATCAATCGAAACACCAAGCGGATCAAAAATCTGGTCTCAGGGAGTAATTTTACGTAAAGTATCTAAATTTATTATTGGAGCTGATGAAGATGCTCTTGTCCCAATCCCAGTATTTTATGATCCTGAAACTGGAGAAATTATGACAGAAACATTACCAAAAGAATTAAGAGAAGAATACAAGTAATGAATCTCTTCGATTGGCTAAATGAGATTACCTATACTAAACGAGACTGGGATTCCTTTACAGAGGATGAACAGTCTTCATTTAGTCCTTACATTGTTCACAGATATGTGAGTATGTATTATGGATATATTGATATCGCAAATATCGCGCAAAAATTGCCGATGACTGAAAGTGAAAAAATATATACAATCTATAAAACAATGTTGCCAAAGAAGAAGATGTTTTTGAAATATATTAAAAACCAAAACAAAAAGAATTATAAAGACATAACAGAATATGTAGCAGCATATTTTGAATGTAGTTTGGGAGAAGCAGAATATTATATTGATATTATCCAAAAAGTAGGAGTACAGGATATTCTATTTAAAATGGGAGTTGATGAAAAGAAAACTAAAAAATTATTAAAAGAATCCAAATTATGAATTTATTAAAAAATATGCTTCAAAAATCAGCAGAAGCAGATAAAGCAAAAGCCCTATTATCATTAGAATTATTAGGCAAACATCAAGTAGGTATTGGAGATCATTCAACATCAGATTTTTATAAAAATGCTGAAGAAGCTCTTGCTATGTTAGCAGATGCCGATGAACGATTAGAAACAATAGAGAAATATTTAAACCAACCAGTAATATTATAAAAACATGCCCGGAAAAAGTATAGATGACAAAACCCTTTGGACCGTAAATACAACAAATGATATTCAAAAAGAATATAAAAACGGTTCATACCCTGAAAGTAAAGTAACTTATAATGAAATAATAGGTTCTACAATCCATGATTTTGAAACCACATATCCAGAATTATCAATTGAATTTAAAAATATTCAAAAAGAACAATATGAATTATTTGCTGGAAAAATGATGGATTATGGATTATCTAATATTTCATTAGGTTCTGATTTATCAACCAAAGAAGATAAGACATTATCCCTCACAGGTATTTGGTTACGTTGTAATGATAAAATCAATCGCCTTAAAAATCTTATGAAACGTAATGGTAAAAATTACGTAGATGGTGAAGGGATGATTGATAGTTTTATAGATATTGCTAACTATGGTATAATAGCAATGATGGTAATTAGAAATAAATGGAAATAAATTATGTTAAAAAATATACTTAATAAAAAATCCCAACCTGTAATTAATATTATTACTCGGGCTTCACGTCCTAATTTTTTTAAGTTAAATTATGAATCTATTCATAACCAAACATATAAAAATATAAACCATATTGTAACATATGAAACCCCAGAAATGTATGAGGTTCTTAAAGAGTATAAAGATTTAACTTTAGTTAAAGTACCTCATAAAAAACAAATTAAAGGTTTAATTGTTAGTTGGAATCATAATATAGTAAAAGATAAATACCTAACCCCTGACCATGAATTTTTAGATTATAGAGCATTAGATCATGATGAAACCCATGATAATAATAGGTTTATGACTGAAAAAAAGGTAGTTGAACAAGAGCAATATGAATGGCAAGAAGGTAACTTTAGGTACCATGTAACCCCTCCAGAATCTTGGAGGGAATATGGTGTTCATGCTCCCTATAATTGGTATATGGAAATTGCTAAAAGAGAAGTTAAACCAGGATGGATAATGTATGTTGATGATGATGATCAATTAAATGGAGATGATACTTTAGAAAATGTATTAAAAGAAATTAATGATTATGATGAAGACACCCTTCATATTTTTAGATTTACATACCCTAATGGTGATTTAATTCCAGATGATAGACGAATACAAGCATATAGAGCAGGTTTTCCATTTATGCATAGACAAGTAAGTGGTGTTTGTTTATGCTTCCATACTAAATACTCAGACTCTACTTATTGGGATGAATGGAGTAGTGCTGATTATAGAACAGCAACTTCATTAAGAGAAGCTACTAAAGATCTAAATATATCTGGTTTAATAGCTGTAAAATTAACAGCAGGAACTCATGGTGGTTCTACAGACGATTTATAAAACATTAAGAATAGTACATTTGGATTAGCAACCATTTGTTCGTATATTTACGGTATAAATAAATAAAAGTTTTGGCTAAAAAGAAAAAAGTACTTCCACTTATAAAGGAAATTAGAAAAAAGTCAGTACGTGAGGTAAATTACGGATATGAAAAAGCAATTTCATATTCCCAATTATCAATGTATAGAAGTTGTCCTAAAAAATGGTCACTCCAGTATAGAGATGGTCATAAAACAAGTGAACAATCCATCCACATGACTTTTGGAACAGCAGTCCACGAAGCTATACAGCATTATTTAGATACAATGTATGATAAAAGTGGGGCGGCTGCTGATAGAATTGATATTGAGGAATATTTTGAAGATTGTTTTAGAAAAACATACTTAAAAGATTATAAGAAAAATAAAAACGTACATTTTTCTAACCCTGCTGAGATGAAGGAATTCTTTGATGATGGGATGAATATTTTAAATTATTTTAAAAAGAAACGTAATGCCCATTTTACTAAAAAAGGTTGGCATTTAGTTCAATGTGAGCTACCCATGTTAGTTTCGCCTAATACCACGTATAAAAACGTATTATATCGCGGGTATCTGGATGTTGTCATGTACCACGAACCAACAAATACCATTAAAATTATAGACATTAAGACGTCTACACGTGGTTGGGGAGCTCGAGAGAAGAAAAATGAAGATAAGCAATTCCAATTAATTCTATACAAAAAATTCTTTGCTCAACAATATGATTTCCCAGTTGAGAATATAGATATTGAATTCTTTATAGTTAAACGTAAACTATATGAAAGCGAGGATTATGTTATCCCTCGTATTCAAATATTCAAACCAGCATCAGGTAAAATTAAAATGAGTCGTGCTGAAAAAGCAATGAATGAATTTATAAAAGATGTGTTTACATTAGATGCTAAATTTAAAGAAGATATAATGATTCCAAACCCATCAAAGTGGAATTGTGGTTTTTGTCCATATAAAAACAAAAAAGAACTATGTAATGTTGGTATTTCTTAAGAATCCGCATATATGTATATAAAAAATTAATTAAAATAAAGATTATGAGTAAAAAAGACATGACACTAACTTCGGTTAAAGTTCAATCCGAATTGTTTGATGAATTTAAAATTTCTTGTGTGAGATATAAATTCTCATTACAAAAATTAGCTGATCGTACAATCCATCTATACCTTACAGATGAAGATTTTCGTAAAAAAGTTCACAACCACACCAATTTAGAAATAAACGAATAAAAATAAGTTAATGCAAAGTAGTTTTGAATATATTCCTAAAGATAAAAGGAAGAAAATATTGCTTATCTGTGATGATATTAGAGTACACTCAGGAGTAGCAACGGTAGCAAGGGAAATAGTTGTAAAAACATCTCACCATTTTAATTGGGTTAATATAGCAGGATCTGTAAATCACCCAGAAAAAGGTAAACGTTTAGATTTATCAGCAGATACTGGGAAAAATTCCAATATTGATGATGCATATACAATGTTATACCCAGTAGATGGTTATGGAACTCAAGATTTTATTAGGGAAATAATAAAAGTAGAAAACCCAGATGTTATTATGTTGATTACCGATCCTAGGTATTTTGAATTTATTTTTCAAATGGAAAATGAATTAAGACAACAAATACCTATTGCTTATCTAAACATATGGGATGATTATCCAGCCCCACTATATAATAAAGCATTTTATGAGGGTTGTGATTTGTTGATGGGTATTAGTCAACAAACTAAAAATATCAATCAGTTGGTATTAGGAGATAAAGCTAAAGATAAAGTATTAAGATACATACCTCATGGTTTAGATTCAAACTTATTTTATCCAATGACTGATGATGAATTCACAACAAATGAATTTATTAACTTTAAAAAATCAATATTTGGTGATAAAGAATTTGAGTATGTTGTATTTTTCAATTCTAGAAATATTAGACGTAAACAAGTCCCAGATACATTACTAGCATTTAGACATTTTTTAGATAAATTACCTAAAGAAGAAGCAGACAAATGTGCTATTTTATTACATACTGATATGGTAAGTGATCATGGAACAGATCTTCCAGCAGTAATAGAGTTGTTATTTGAAGGTTTTATGGATAATGTAGTGTTCACACACGGAAAATTTGCAGCTACTCAAATGAATTGGTTATATAATATGTCTGATACACAGATACTATTAAGTTCAAATGAAGGTTGGGGATTATCATTAACTGAAGCGTTATTAACTGGTACTCCAATAGTTGCTAATGTAACTGGTGGTATGCAAGACCAAATGAGATTTTCTAACAATGGTAAATGGGTAGAATTAGATGAAAACTTCCCATCAAACCATAGAGGTACTTATAAAGAATGTGGAAATTGGGTTAAACCAGTATATCCAACAAGTCGTTCACTTCAAGGTTCACCTAAAACACCATATATTTGGGATGATAGATGTAATCCTGAAGATGCTGCTGAAGCTATATTATATTGGTATAACAATCCAAATAGAAAAGAATTAGGTTTAGAAGGTAAAGATTGGGCTACAAGTGATGAAGCTGGGTTTACAGCTAAACATCAAGCCGATAGAATAATAGAAGCATTTAATACATTGTTTGAAACTTGGAAACCAAGACCCAAATTTGAATTTATTAATGTTAATGAGATAGAAAATAAAGTTATACCACATAAATTATTATATTAATGAAACCTACATTTATAATTAGCTCACCATTTGATACGTTTAGTGGATATGGAGCAAGAGCTCGTGATGTTATTAAAGCCATCATAGCTACAGACAAATATGATGTAAAATTACTTTCCCAACGTTGGGGTAATACTCAATTTGGATTTTGTAAAGAAAACAAACAATTTACAGACTTATTAGACCTAACAATACCAGCACCCCTTAAATCACAACCAGATATCTGGATGCAAATAACAGTACCTAATGAATTTCAAGCGATTGGGAAATACAATATTGGAGTTACAGCAGGTATAGAAACTACAGTAGTACCAGGTGAATTTATTGAAGGGGTTAATAAAATGGATATTACCTTAACATCATCAAACCATTCTAAAAATGGATTTTTAAATTCACAATTTGAAAAAAAAGACAATAAGGGTAATGTTTTAGGTGTAATTAAAGTTGAAAAGCCTATTGAAGTATTAATGGAAGGTGCTGATTTGGATACTTATAAAGTAATAGATACACCTTGTTCATTTGATATTGATATTAAGGAAGATTTCTCTTATTTATTTGTAGGACATTGGCTACCTGGAGATATAGGTGAAGATAGAAAAAATGTTGGTTTATTAATTAAAGCATTTTATGAAACATTTAAAAATAAAACCAACCAACCAGCACTAATATTAAAAACGTCTATTGTGAGTTCTTCTCATATGGATAGAGATGAAATATTAAAACGAATAAAAAATATTCAAGGCACAGTTAATTCTAAAAACCTCCCTAATATTTATTTATTACACGGTAATTTCACTGATGAGGAAATGAATGAATTATACAATCATTCCAAAGTTAAAGCTATGGTTAGTTTAACTAAAGGTGAAGGTTTTGGACGTCCATTACTTGAATTTAGTTTATCCAAAAAGCCAATTATAACTACTGGATGGAGTGGACATATGGATTTCCTCAAACCAGAATTCAACATTATAATAGGAGGTAATTTAACTAATGTCCATAAATCAGCATCAAACAAATTCCTACTTGAAGAAGCCCAATGGTTTAACCCAAACCATTCACAAATTGGAAATTCACTTATGGATGTGTTTAAAAATTATAAAAAATACAAAGATTTAGGTAAACGTCAAGCCCATAGAAGTAAGACAGAGTTTAGTTGGGATAGCATGAAATCTTTATTATCTTCAATACTAGAAAAAAATATACCTGAATTTCCAAAAGAAATAAAATTAAATATACCTAAAAAATAATATAAAAAATGGATAGTTTATCAAATTGCAATCGTTGTGGTTCAGATGCATGTTATGTAGATGAGACTAATATAGATATAAAAACGTATTTTTGTTATGGATGTGGTTTCCAAACCCATACTTTAATGAAAGAAGATGAAGAATTCTTTAAAGAACAATCGTCAACATTACCTGAATTATATAAAGACTTACTATGGACTGATAAAAAATCAGGTATGGTATGGATACCTTCACAAATAAATGTACTTGAACAAGGTATGGTATTTGCTAATGGGGCTGAAGCTTTAGACTGGAAATGGAGTGCAGTTAAAGCGGTTCCTGTCTTAGAAGAAGAAAAGGAAAAATTCCCAATACCTAATAAAGAAGGTGAGTATTATAATTGGAGGATGGATATGGAAACAATGAAACATTTTGAGGAACGAGAATTTATGGAAGCACTTTCATATATAGGAATATTACCTGAATGATGAAACTAAGTTACGCCATAACTGTATGTGATGAATTTTTAGAAATTCAGAGGTTACTATCATTTATTATCTCTAATAAACGTATTCAAGATGAAGTTGTAGTATTAGTTGATTTAATTAAAAATCCACCTACTTCTGAGTTGTTAGGGTATTTACATAAGTTAAGTTCAAATAATCATATTATGTTATCTGAACAGAAATTTGATGGTGATTTTTCACGATGGAAGAATTTATTAAATAGGTCATGTAGTGGTGATTATATCTTCCAAATAGATGCTGATGAGATGCCTACTAAATATATGATGGATATTATCCCTCAAATAGTAGAATCAAACCCAGTAGACCTAATTAGAGTACCTCGTATCAATACAGTTACAGGCTTAACTAAAGACCACATCCAAAAATGGGGGTGGAATGTTAATGAAAAAGGTTGGGTTAATTACCCTGACTTCCAGTGGAGAATTTATAAAAATGATGTTAGAATCAAATGGCATGGTAATGTACACGAAAAGATTATTGGACATTCTACCTTTGCTCATTTACCTATGGAAGAAACAGAATTAGCATTAAGACACGATAAAACAATTGATAAACAAGAAAAACAAAATACATACTATGAAACACTATAATGTAGGAGTTATTGGTCATGGATTTGTTGGTGAAGCTCAATCTTTTGCTTTTTCCCCAATAGCTAATATAAAAGTATATGATATTGATCCATTAAAAGCAAACGCTACATTAAAAGAAGTTCATCAATGTGATTTTGTATTTGTTGCTGTACCTACACCTATGTATGAAGACGGAAAACAAGACTTATCATATATTGAAAATGTATTTTACCAATCACAAACAGGACCTATTTATATTATTAAATCTACAATACTTCCAGGTACAACCAAATCACTCCAAGAGAAATACCCATATTTAAATATTATTTTTTGTCCAGAATTTTTAACACAACGTACAGCTAAGTTAGATATGTTAACTCAAGCTCGTATTATTTTTGGGGGTGATATTAAATTAACTAAACGTGTAGAAGAATTATTTACTCAACGTTTTATGAATCGTAATATTATCCATACAGATTCAACAACCGCAGAATTAATTAAGTATATGAATAATTCATTTTTTGCTACTAAGGTATCAATTATGAATGAATTTAAACGTTTATCAGATGTTTTAGGTACTAATTGGAATGATGCTTTATTTGGTTTTTCTTCAGATTGTAGGATAGGTGATTCTCATTTACATGTACCAGGTCCTGATGGTAAAGCAGGTTATGGTGGTGTGTGTTTTCCTAAAGATGTAAACGCTATTACTAGTTTAGGTAGAGAATTAGGTGTTCCTTTAAATACACTTGAGGCAGGTTGGAAAACTAATTTGGAAGTAATACCAGAACAAGATTGGCATGATTTAGGTGAAGGTAAAGCAGTAACAAAATGATCTCATTAATAATCCCAGCAACTACAAACCATCAAGAATATACTGATAATATTATTAGTAATATTAATAAACTATATCCTAATAGGGATGAAGTTGAATTAATAGTAGAAATTAATGATGATGTTAGTTTAGGGATTAATTATAATAATGCCGTTGCTAGAGCAAAAGGAGATAAAATTATTTTACTACATAATGATATGGTAATAAAACCTGGGTTTGTAGAAACAATGGATAAACATATTATTAAAGGAAGAATTACCACTTACACTCGAATTGAACCCCCTATATTTCCAGACACTTACCCTGGGAAGATAATATATGATTGTGGAAACGATTTAAAAATATTTGATGAAGATAAGTGGTTAGAATGTAGTATTGATGAATGTTTAGTAGATGGTGGGTCACAATTATTTTTTGGTTGTATGAAGGAAGATTACATTGGGATAGATGGTTATACCTTTAAAATGTTTTGTGAGGATGATGATTTACATTTAAGATACAAAATTGCAGGATTTGAGAAAAAAGTATCATCTGCCCATGTCTATCATTTTGTAAGTAAAACATCACGTTCATTAAAAGATTCAAAAGAAATTGAAAGTCAATCACAATTAGCTTTTAAGAAAAAATGGAATAACATTATTTATATTAAATAAAAACATATGAAAAAATTTAGCTTTTACTTTAAAGACGATAATAAAAAAGAACGTATATCAACTGTTGAATCATCTACTAGATTAACAGCTGCTAAATATTTTGCAAAAATGAAGAGAATGAAATTAAAACAATTCTTATCTATTTGGAAAATTACACGATGATAGAATTTGGAAAAAAATTACATATCAAAAAACGAACAAATCCTTTAAATGATAAGGATATGTTTTGTGAGTTGGTAGAATTATATGAGGAACTTGTATTACGTGGAGATAAGATAGCAAATGAATTTCAATTAAACCTTATTAATTATGAAGATGGTTTTTATTTACTTATAGAAAACTTATTTTTTACTAAATATGGTGATTGGAAAACAGAAATAATTACATGGTATATTTGGGAACGTAAAGATATCGATACTGGTGAAATTGGTTTATTAGAATGGACCAATGATAAAACTGAGGAAACAAAAGAGATATTAATAAAATGTGCTGAGGATTTATGGGATGTGTTAGAAGATATAGATAACAATAAAAACTAAATTCACTATATGTATATAAAAATTTAACAAATGAATAAATATTGTAAAGGATGTAGTGAAATTATACCACCTCAAAGGATAAAAATACTACCTAACACAAAAGTTTGTGTAAATTGTTCAACAACAGGAACAAAACGAGGGATTACTATATTACAGGGTGATGTAAATAAAGATGATACTTGGGTTGAAACTTTATTTGTAGATGAAGAAGAATATAATGTCTATGAAAAATCAATGGGTCGTAGTCGTAATGTACAAAGACCAGAAATAGAAGATGCCGAAAGCTAAACCACTTGGTAAAGAAATGATTTTAGCTGCTATGGCTAAAACTCAATCTAATAGAGCTGCATGTAGATACTTAAATGTATCATATCAGCACTATAAGAAATGGGCGAAGTTATATGACAGTGAAACCCATGATAATTTATTTGAACAACATAAAAACCAATCAGGTAAAGGTATACCTAAATTTTTAAACCCAGGTAAAAGTGATTTTAGTGTATTAGATATTATAGAGGGTAGATTAGATGCATCTTCATTTAATCCTCAAAAAATCAAACATAGATTAATTGAAGAAGGTTATTTAAAAGAAGAATGTAATCAATGTGGTTATCATGAAAGAAGAGTATTAGATTATAAAATGCCTTTATTACTCCACTTTAAAGATAATAATAAACAACATTATGGACTTAATAATGTTGAGTTTCTTTGTTATAATTGTTATTTTACAACAATAGGTGACATATTCAATGATAAACAAATTGAGGGAATGGAAGAGCATAAACCTATAAATAATGCTTCAGTTGATTGGGAGTTAGATGAATATACTAAACAACGATTAGCTGAATTAGGTTTAGGTGATGATTCTCAAAATGACGAGTTAGATATAATATCTAGATTATGATTTTAAAATATTTTAAACAAATAAAAGATACATTACTGTATTATGATTTCCAACCATTATTATTCTTTTGGATAACGAGTGATGTGTTAAATAATCAGGTCTTATGGACTACATTAGATTATTGGACTAAAGCCGATCAACCATATACTTATTGGTTATACTTTGCCTATTTAATAGCTAGTATATCAATGATAATATCAATAAATAATACTAAATGGTTATCTAGGTTTGTATCATTATATTTAGTTTTATATTTATTCTCGACAATTAGATATGTTGTGAATATATTTTCAACTTTAGATACAGAACCATTTGTGATAACGGATTTTAAAAATTTATTAATTACATTCTTCTATGCAAGTATGTGGACTTGGATTTTATTTAAACTAAAACGAGAAGTTTTACATAAATCATTAAAAAAATGAGCGAACAATTAACTACAATAATAATTACAACTTTAACTGTAGCTGGTGGTGCTGGAGCTTGGAAGTTTTATGAGTTTTTAATCCGTAATAGGCGTGAAAAAGAAAAGGAAACTATGACTGAACAAAATATGTATCGTGATGATTTACGTGCTCGAGTTGAAAAATTAGAAGGAGATAAAGAATCTTGTCAAATCCAATTAACAGGTATTACAGCCGAATTAGCAGCTATAAAAGTTAAGTTAGATTTTATTGAACGTGAAAACGATAGATTATTAAGAAAATAATTATGGGACGGAAGAAGATTCCCTTATTGAAACGAGCAAAA